>Ga0116227_10004012_pt1 | contig 32244 bp, 24 predicted proteins | sample S1TSphgellanicum_FD_89693 | JGI IMG/M metagenome (GOLD analysis project Ga0116227, IMG submission 89693) | Host-associated microbial communities from peat moss isolated from Minnesota, USA - S1T2_Fb - Sphagnum magellanicum MG | ecosystem: Host-associated > Plants > Peat moss > Unclassified... | reverse complement strand
CCCCCCCCCCCCCCCCCCCCTCCAAGGCTGGAACTTGAGAGTTGGGGGGGGGTTCTTTTTGTTTGTGTTGTGCCAAAACAACAATTAAGTTGTGATCACTGAACAATGAACAGGGTTTTTTTCCTCACTTTTGTGATATTAAAAAAATAGAAAATTTAGATGAATTTTCATTAGAAAAAATTTCTCAAAAAAAATTCCATCGTTTTGGGTGAAAAAGTGTAAAAACATTTAAGTCAAAAATCACTGCTTGTGATTTATTAGCTTGTGACTTCTAGAAATTTTTTTTTCCATGGGCCACTGTCCTAACATTCATATGAAAAAGCGCTAGCCTTGAACTGTCCGAAGGTTCTTCCTTGCCGTAGTCTTGGTTGCTCCTCACTTGTTTTCTTGGGGGGTTGTTTTTTGAAGCACGTGTGTGGGCTGGCTGGCTGGCTGGCCAGCAGACGCGCACAACATCTTGAAGTCCAAAGTAAAAGAATTTGGGAAATGGGTTATTGTGGATGCACCCAACTTCTTTAGAAATTAGGTCATATTCAAGATTGACAACAAGTAGGAGAAAATTTGAAGAAGCAAATTGTCAACTAATTGTTTGTCATACTTTACAAGTCCTTTCCGTGTTGGAATGCATTTGCTAGAACATGTTCTCTACCACATTTGTGTATGCAATGAACCAGAGGGCAGCCCAGGAAGAGGATTTGGGGCAACACCCATTTGGCCATGATTTAGTTTCTTTGAGTACCTAGCACATACTGGTAGGTGACTTATTAGGGAGTCGGGCAGAAGTTGCATTGTTATGCAAGCAAGTACATATTAAATAATAAATTGTTTCTGGTCAATAGACCTTGTGGAAGAAACAATGTGCTCAGCTCCAGGCTTAGAAAAAGGGACAAGGAAGAGGAGCAAACTAAAAAGGACTGCAGGCGCTTTGCAAATTCACAATCAAGCATATGCCTGGAGGAATCTGATCAAGATACCAAACTCGAGGTGCACAAGTATAATACCTCTCAATTGTGTTTGGAGTGGGGGATTTGGTCTGGTCAAACAAAGGAAGCAGGCCCTGCCACTGCCCACCACCAACCATTCCTTTTGCTTATTACTAGTAGTCCTACCTCACCGTAAGGTCAGTTTCGTCATTAAATAATCCTCAAAATAGTGAAATGAAATGTTGTGAAAATATGAAGTTGACATGTTGAAAATCATCATAGGCTACACTCTGAATAATTTCACTACTCATATCACAATATTATAAAAGATGATGGGAAAATAATAATTTCAATTTCTTTTGAAAAATTCAGTTTTTGAAAAATAAAAATAATTTTTTTGTCAATGTGGAAACTGACCATAGTCTACTTTAGTAAAGGCATCAAAATCAAAATGCTATAATAACAGCAAATTTCTGGAGAGTGAAATCAAGGTAGGTGTAGTGCTAATGTTGTATGCATAAGGGTCCCTCCAACTACATTAAGTAGTTTCCTGGGTTGCTTTGGGTGGCAGTTCCACCCAAATGCCTCATATTTGGGGCCTTGGCTGAACTGGCAACCACAGTGATATCATGGTTAAAATCCCAAAATTCATTTAAATTATTTCTAAATATTACAAATATTCCTCTCTTCGACTAAGTCAGGGTCTCTGACTTGAAATCTACCCTTTTTAGGGCTTAATATGGTTTCTAAGAGCCTCACTCAAAAAGGTGAAGTTACCAACCAATGCAGGTGTTGGTTCACCCTGGCTGTATCTGGGCATCCAATAGTAAATTTTACATCTGCAACAAGTGACTTAGGGTTTCTTGTGCCCACCCATAAAAAATGAAAGTGAGATTGCAAAAGGTGAAAGACTAGGGTACAACAGCCCATGAACAATCACTTAAGCGCTCAGGGCAAGCAAGATCCAAGGGGAAGGCTTTGTTGTTTCTGATGTCCAAACAAAACTTGAACCCCTCCTACTGGCACATCTGGTGCACTCAAAATAGTCAAAAACGGATTAGAATTGAGAAAATCAAGGTCCCCCAAAGTAGAGGGGGTCAAGAATTTTTTTTTAAAAAACCATTGAATGCTACAAAGCGCATTTCCAATCACACAAAAAAATTCCTTGTATGTTGCTCTATTCCTATTAGAGTTGAAAGATGATGATTTGTAGAACTGAAGGTGGTGCTCCTATAGCACTTTAAACCACTTAAAATGAATAAGAAATGAGAAAGTTAAAGCCTTTGAAAATAAGAGGGGTCCAAAGAGGAAAAAAAAAGAAAAATAACATGCTTTGTGAGTTGGAAAGCTTATTTTTCATTACTCATTTTCATTTGCACTTCAAAGATGAAGTCTCGAGCTTAAGATAATGTTCCCATAACATTTTAAATCACTCAAAATGAAGCACAAATGAGAAGATCTAAAGAACTGATCGGTGATAGGGTAGTGATTGGTGATGGGCAGTTCTACCCTACTAATAACAAACCACTTAAACAAGTCAATTGATACGACCAATGAATGGCATGTGTTAGAATATGCAGTGCTATTTGCCAGCCACAACGTCCCAAGCTCACATGGTGGCTTAAATATTTTACTGTCCAAAACGTGTACAATATTTACTATTTCTTCACCCCAAACCTGTTGTACAATGTGCCCATGGGAAGGTTCTTAGGATACACTACTCCCATGCCATATCATTTAGGAACAATCAGGTACGGTTGGTGCAACAAGAAAGAAGATGTTGTATGAGAGTTAGTTTTATGTCCCACAACATTTGCAACAATAAGTGGACATGTATTGTGAAGAAGAGGGGTTTGATTTGTTGTGTAGTGACAATCTGTTTCATCTGGGGTCCACTCATACCATCAAACGATTTGCCAATCAAACCATAACTCCACCATCCAAAAGACCATGGGAAGAGAGATCTAAAGAGGGAGACTTCTTGGCTTCACAAAATGTTTAAAATGTAGGGAAAATAGTGCTCGGTTTGAACACTTTATTGGGTTGAGTTCAAAAGTTGGCCACACAAAACTACTCTAAGTGTTCCAAGTCTTTTCACTTTTAAGTTTGCTACTTTAGCCACCATTCATAGCACGATAACACAGTCCAAAGGAGCATTGTAGTATAATGGTGGGCACCTTAAATTCATGGATATCCTCCCACAAAGTGGAGACATGGTACAACTACTCCTTAAGAATGAGAGGAATCTTATGGCCACTTAAGGTGTAAGTTCCCTCCCACTGCTTAAGCAGCTCTAAGAAACTCCCACTCTTTGAAGACCTCTCCTTACAACTTGTGATCTAAGTATGCTTATGTTCATTTTAATGTTTGCTTCATGCTTTATGATGTGGTACACTGTAGAACCAGGGGTGGGGGATATTCCCTCAATGCAGGGCTGGACTTCACTATTGCCTCATCCTATGCCCCTTATTGAAAATGGTACCCACCTTGGGACTTTACCTTACTCAACTGTTTAGCCCAAATGTCATACGACCTAAACTAGCATGATGGACAATCTCTTTTCCTTGCATGGTGGGTCAAACTTCATAGGGAATTACATGTCTATGATAGGCTCTTTAACATGATCTTAATATTGTGAAAACCCAATAGACATTTTCATATGATATGTATTTTTTCATCTGATCTATCTAGTATAGTGTTTTTAAACCAAAATTATTCTAGTTAGACTTTTTTATAATATATTCTGAAAAAAACTTATTGCTAGGTGGTGAAAATTTGCCCCAAAAAAACACTTCTGTAGTGTGCTATTTCTAGGTCAAACCAAACACACACATTTTGTGAATTTGGATGTAAACCCAAACTTGATCAATAATTTGAAACCAACTAACAATCATAAAGACTATTTAGTGTAAACACATGCAACCTTAACCCTTCATTGACATTGTGGACCAATTTGGTTTGACACCCTGCCCATACACCTACCTTCAGACCCCTAGGCCAAAAACCAACAAGCTTGGATTGTAGATTTCATGGGATTTCAACATTCCCCTGCCCACATGGTTTTCTTCCTGACCGATTTTGAAAGTTGCACAAAACCACCCAAAAAAACTAAACCCTCAAAGGTGGCAATTTCTCATTTTTCATCCATTTTTTACTGAAACATTCAACTTAAAGTTTTCTACAACTTTACTGAACTGAAACTGTACAATTTTGATATTTGCGTGACTTTTAAGCATATTTTTGTACAGGTTGGTCCATTTGTTGGATTGGGACTATTTTGGGTCAATGTCAATTAAGGACTAAATGGTAGTACTTACAATGTAGAAGGTGGCCCTTGCACATAGGTACCTTATGCATGTACAAAGGTTCTTTATATATCACAAGGTGCCTCCCTACGCATGTAAAGCACCTTCACATAGGAGTTCCTTCATTTTTCTATGTCAAGTAATGGCTCACTATAAAACATTAATAGAGACAAAAATTTAAAACATTAGAGTTATCTATAAAGTCCCCTTAAATGGGGATGCGAACAACTAATTTGGGTTAGATTGAGAATAAGATTTGAAACAGGGACCCAAATGTGTGGTTAGAAAAACAATAAGGGATGAAAGCAGTTGTTGCACCAATTTCAAAAAGTAGTTTCATCTCCACTCTTCAACTTTGTTTTTTTGGGGGCATTCATGTATGTGGGGGTGTCAATTTTGTGCAAGTCTTCCTTTTGTTTTTTTTTTGGGGGGGAAGGTGGGGGGTGGGAATAAGTTATTTTGTAATTTTTTTGTTGAAGGTTGAAAGTACCCAACAAGCTTCCCCCATACCCCAAAATCAAAACAAAAGGGACCTGAACCCACCCCCCAACCCTCCTAAAAAAGAACCATGTACTTGTAAACAACCCTCAAACTCCCCCCAAAAACAAACCAAAAAAATGATATATACCCACCTCAAACCTTCCAAAAAAAAAAGCAAAAGGCTTGTACCTTTCAAATAACTTTTATTGGAATTTCAAAGTTCCTTAGGTTGCTTTGAGTTGCTTTCAATTGTAGAATCCCCTATTATTTTATGTAGTTTGTGCTTTGAATGATTAGTTCATGCAACTATGTATGGTTTTAAGAATTGAGGAATTTTATGTGGTTTTCCATAGTCTTCCTTTGAGATTTTTTCATTTGTTATTAGCAAATTGAAAAGTATGCACTTATGTTGTGTGTTAACTATGTCACAAATCTTTTTTTCTAACTATGTTCATCCCCCATTTAGCACAAGTATCTATTGAGTCATTATGTATGTCACTAGTTATTCATAAACATCATGATAGGTATACAGTAATAAATTACATTCTCACAACTCAAGGAGATCGAGTAAGCAGAAGCATGGGGAACAAAAGGTTGAAGTGATTAAGGATATGGTAATGTATGAGGAATGGAGTGTTACCCAATGTAAAAACACTTGAGAGATTTTGTTCTTGTGATATTTCATGGGCATCTGTTGGGTATCACAACATAAAAGTGAAATTTATTGGCAAAACATTTTAGTAGGAGAAGGTCCTATCTTTCAAACCTTCCAAAACTTTTGATACCTTACTAGGTATTGCCCTTACAAACATTTTAAAATTTTTGAACACGTTTTCCATATAGGCCTGTCTCTTATACTTAAATGATTTGACATTAGAATAGTTATATATCATAGTACCTAAACTATATAGCAACAAATTGTCAAATAATTATTTAAATTTTAAATTTTAACTTTGGCACTTGGTCTTTTAATTCTGAAATTGTCAACAGGTAATAAGGTTATCCATAAAGTCAGAAAATATATAGGGTTTTGATATTGGGTTTAGGGAAAAGAGATGATGAACACAAAAAGGCACAACAAGCATTTCTTGCGGGCAAAAAAGATAGGAGCAAATTCAAAATTGATCCTTAAATTAGGATCAAAGGAGTTTCCTTTTGTATCCTTTGTTTTTTTTACGATGCGAGTGTGACTAAAATGAATGTTTTTTATGAGCAAGGTTCGAAGCCCAACTAGTTTGTAAGGAAGGTTTGAAACAATATCAATTTGTGAAAAAGGTTTGGAGCAGAAGTAAATTGTGAAGAAGGTTTTAGGGTTTAACAATTTGTGAAGAAAGGTCTACTTTGAATTTTGAAAATTTTGTGAGCTTTGAGTTTCATGGGTCATTTGGTCTTGGTAATGAGCTTTCAATATTGTGATTTGTGGTTCCGGTAGTGAGTTGTAATTCTGTCAACAAGAAGCTTTGACAACAGCTACAACTTCAACAATGAGGAGCTTCAATAACAACCCTTAGATCAACAATGTGGAGCTTTGCATAAAGTTTTTATATCTAAACTTCTTTTCTTTTGCACCCAACCAAATGGTCCTCATTTCCAAATCATGGGAAGGTGTAAATGTTTTTTTTACACTTTAAACTATGAACTAACTCTAAGGGAGGCATTCTTCTTGTCTTGATGGCCTCTTTATGTACTTTACCGCAAGTTTTGTGAATCAATCACATCTATAATTGCATCCCTTTTGTTGTAATCTTTGAAGTTCGATTTCCATCCTAGGGTTCCAGATTCTTCCAATCTTGGTTTTCAAAAATTCTAGCAACTTTTCATCACACTAATTGTTGATGATGCTTGCCATCTTCTACCACCCCTCACCAACAATGTTGTGGTTGCATACATTCTTTCATGCTTACCCATGACCCCATCCATGCTTTGGCGTCTTCACTGAATAAACAAGGGGTGGTGTAAGGCGGTGGGGGAAACAATTGCATGGAATGTTTTGGAACTTATCAAAATCAATAATCAGGCTTACCAAAAATTTGTAGCCATGCATGGTTTCAAGAAACATTCTCTTCATGAATGGCTTCAAATTGAAATAGATTACTTATAAAAAAATTTGGAATGGTATTGAAACATTTGAATCCTTTGAAAATGTGGAATCAAATGCAAATACTAATTTTTCTTCTTCTTCATTAGGTTTGTTAAGTTTTAACTTGTGTTATGCACATTTTGTAATTTGATTGAATTGGAATCTATAAAGTTTTCTACTTCTATGACTTGTTGGATCTTGTTTTCCTATTAAGGTCATGTTCATCTATTGTGGTTGTTTGCTTCAAGCTAATGAACCCAAGGAATTGGTTGCTTAACATATAAACTTAGATAGTCCAAAAATGTTATATTGCTGATTAAGGTGGGGTTTAAGGTATTGTTTGATCAAGGTCCAAAAGATTCAATTAGTTGTTCACTTCCATCCAATCAAGTCATCATTTCATCTATCTATTCGCTTGAACATAATGCACCTAATGAACTAGTTGTTGTTCATAAATTCAACTTGGAAGCCATTTTATGTTTTTGCATTGATGTTTTTTTGTTGACGAATGGTAGGTATAAAGTTTTGTTTGATCAAAATCCATGAAATGCAATTGGTTATTCACTTGAACCTTTTGAAGTCAGCATGTCATCTAATTGTTGACTTAAACCCAAGGAATTAATTGTTCAACATATATCTTGGACACTCATCAATTGTTTTAACAAAATAGAAAGAATTGAATATACAAGTAAGGTGCATGCAAGAGAGTTCCACATATTTATGGTTTAGGGTATCAAAATTCAATGTATCTTTTTCTAACTCAAATTGTTATTTTTTTCAACTTGATCGAATGTAAGTTTTTGAAGTTGAATATACAAGGCATCCTTCCTAGCATTAAAACATGTGGAAATTATTGCTTAGCATGTGGGGTTCCAACAACTCCAAAGCACATGATAGGTAAAATTCATTAAATATTTTATAATCAAGGTCCCTACAAAGCCCATTATGTTTCAAAGTTTGAATGATTTCTTTTTGTGCAAAAGAAATAGTCTCATACAAATCTAGCACCTATTTATAATTTGCTTAAGTAAGATTACGCCTTTCACCCACCTTAAGGATGTTAGGGTCAACTATGTTTTCAATTGTCACAGAAGACATCATGAAGTCTAATAGGCACTGAAGTTGTTAACAAAGTGGCAGACTTTCTCTTAAGTGCCAATTATAGCCAAATAATGGGCATTGGTTAAAATTTAGTTACCATTTGGAACAAACCCTAATAAAATTCATATTTCCATGAGGATAGAATGATGATTACCCAAATGGAATAAGACTTATGGGCAAATGGTTAAGCATTGATGGGTTTGTGTTTATGGATGTGGGGATTAGGGTTCTATTTTATCAATGTCTAAAAACTTGAAAGCGTTGTTCACTTCAACCCAATGAATTGATTATTTCATCTTGTTCATTTGAACCCAATGAATTAAGGGAGTTGGTTGTTCAACATATAAATTCAAACCTCCAATAGTCATCAATTGGATATGTCATGATGGGTTTTTGTTTATGAATGTGGGGATTAAGGTTCTATTTGATCAATATCCAAGAGATCTAACTAGTTGTTCACATCAACTCATCCAGGTCATCATTTCATCTACCTACTATCTTGAACACAATGAACCCCATAAGTTAACTATTACCCATGAATTCAACTTGGACATTTATATCATGTTATTCCATTGATGTTATTATGTTGACCATTGTGTTAAATTTAAGGTTATGTTTGAAGTTCAAAATATTTAGAACATTATTCACTTGAACCTAATGAACTCACCATTTCATTTGGTTGTTGATTTGAACCCAATGAACCCAAGAAGTTGGTTGTTCAACATACAAACTTAAACAATCATCAACCTAATCAAACCATCATTCCATCTACTTACTCACTTGAACATAATACACATAATGAACTAGCTACTACTCAACTACTTGGATCTTGAACACAATGAGTTAATGAACTTAGTGAGTTACTTGATGTTCATTAATTCAAGTTGGGGGGCCATTTTATGTTCTTGCATTAACCTTCTTTTGATGACCACTGGTGGGTTTAGGGACTTGTTGTCGGAACAACCATATGTTGTGTAGTTAAAGAAGGAAAAAATCGATAGATTTGATAAATTTTCAATCAAATACATCTAGACTAAAAATATTGTGGTAGGTTTTAATCCAAGGTTAGTCGTCTTTCATCTAACTCAAACAATCCTTTTTGAATTCATACATCTATGGCCATTGTTGGTTTAGGATTTAACATCACTTAGGTTGGGTAGTTGTTTGAAAAGGCGTAGTGAGAGAGACAAAGACATAGAAACAAATAGAAAGAAAGAAATATATACAGAAAAAAAAAAGATGGAAAGAAATACATGCACCAAAAAAAAAAGGAAAAAAAAAAGAAAAAAAGATGGAGAGACTTAGAAGCACATAGAGAAAGATAAAGAAAAAGAAAGAAAGACAAATAGACAAAGATGGAGAGAGGGAAAAAAAAAAGGTGAAACTTAGAATCATAAAGATAAAAAAAAGATAAAGAAACAAATAGAAAGAAAAAAAGATGGAGAGATTCAAAGGCACAAAAAGATAGATAGAGAAAGAGAAAGAAAGACATACAAATAGAGATGGAAAGAGAAAAAAGAAAGATGGTGAGACTTAGAGGCATAGAGAGAGAGAGAGAGACAAAGATAAAAAAACCAAACAGAAAGAAAGAAAGATAAGGAGATATACAAATTGAGAAAAACATGGCAAAGAGAAAAAAAAATGGAAAGATTTAAAGGTGTAGAGACAAAAAGAAAAACAAATAAAAAGAGAGAGAAGAAAGAAAAACAAAGAGAGAAAGATGGAGAGAAATAGAGAGAAGAAGAAACTAAGAGGCACAAAAAAAAAATAGAAAAAAAAAGAATAGACAAAAATAGAGAAAAATGGAAAGAAATAGAAGCACAAAAAAATAGAGACAAAAAAAAAAAAGATGGAGAGACTCGAAGGCATAGAATGTCAATGACACGAAGATACACAAGAATAAAGGTTAAAAGAAAGGTCTAAATATAACTTTTAAACAAGGAACAAAACAAGATTATGCAATTCAAAAACAAAAACACAAGAACTAAGAACAAGAACACAAGATGTGCAAGACAAGTGTGAAAACAAATCTTTATTATGCTAACATATGCAAACATGAGTTCATGAAAATAACTTGGCAAAACTATGGTGTAAGATCATGTTTAAGACTAATGTTGAACAAATTGAAGGAAATGAGGGGTCCTACTTCTATTTATACCCCTTTGGGGACCTAGTTCAAAGAAACTTTCAAGGAAACTTTTATGTGTGCATCAAATAAAGAAACTTCTTGAAAACCTAATTAAAAGTTGATTATGAGTTAACTAAAAATTAATTGAAAATTAACTAGGACTTAACTCGAAGTTGACTTGGAATTAATTAGGAATTAACTATGATTTAACTAAAAATTAACTAGGAGTTAATTCATACTTAACAAAAATTTAATTGGGACTTAGTTCAAACTTAACTAAAAATTAACTGAAAATCAATTAAAAATGAATTAAGAATCAACTGAAATTAATTAAAAGTGAACTACAACTTAACTAGAAGCTAACTAACAATGAATTAATATTAAACTAAGAATTAGGTACAAGTTCACTACAAGTCATGGATGAACAATCAAATGAATGAACCCCATGGCATTTCCATTCATGACACACACATAGATAGAGAAACAAATAAAAAAAAGAAAAAAAGATGGAAAAAAAACAAAAGTAGAGATAGAGATAGAGAGAAATAGAGATAGAAAAAAAATGGAAAGTCTCAAAGAGGCACAAAGAGAAAGATAAAAATCTTTTGATCAATTCCTATTGATCAATCAAAGTTTTCTTTACCAAAAAATCAAAGAAGAAACTTTTTATAGTAGGTGTCCAAAAATCGGGATATCATTTTTGAGGATTCGAAAGGATCATTGTTGAAATTAGCCTTGCATTTTCACACAATACATATTGTGTAAAAATTAACTTTACAACATATCTTTTTATGAAGTATTTGTCCAATAGGTAGATTGTTTTGCTACACAGAATTAGCCTTTGCCTTTTCTTCCAAAACATGTATCTTAAATTTTTTCAACAAAATAAAAAGCAAAAAAAATTATTTTGTGGTAACTTGTGGTAATCCTTGGTTATCACTAAATTTGAACTATGCCACCAAATCCATGCCTTACAACAATAACATATGTAAGGTTGCTATTGAATCATGATATTACCAAAATATAAAAGATCTACGAGAAAATTGTTATGGAACAAAGGAGGGTAAGGGGATGTAATCAACTATCTTCCAAACTCAATTTTCTTTTGCTTGTAGCAACATTTTTACAAGACTTGTAAACAAAGCCAACCTCACTTAATCCCATCCCATCATAACCACAAACATGAAGTTAGTAGATAATGATGAATACTAGGTGTTGAGTTGCTTTGACTTGTTATTGATGTCCTACAAACTTGCAAAAAATGTGCTTCAATAGCCAATCATAGAAAAACCATCACACAATATGGTGGTCCATTCACCTATTCCATTTTCAATCCCTCAAGTTTACACAAAGATTATACATCCAACCCTTTACAATGTTACATGTTCACTGTTGGACATCTTGGCCAATTGTAGTGTGTGAAACCTGGTAAGAGCTCATCGATCTCTAGACCTTTGGATATCATAATTGTTTACTACAAAAACCAGAATTTGCAAGATTAAAAGTGCACATTGTCCCCTTGCTTTACAAAGACCTTGTTTCAAATTGCCTAGACCAATGCCCTTAATCAAATCCCTCCACCAAATGTAGAAGTTTACAAAGGCTTGAATAAATTGCTTTCTTATGACTACTTGAACATAGGTTCTAGTAAATGTACTTGCCTAGGGTTTTTTGGTAAAAACAAATGAAAAGTGATGGTTAGCTATGATAAACAATCGGAAAAATTAACTAATTCTACCCTACACATCCTTGCTGGTCACTCCTCTTCCCACATAAAGATTTTTGTAATATGCCAACCTTGCTAATTGGTATTTAAGACTACCCAGGCAATACATAAATAATATCTTCAATAGTTCCAATTTATAAGGTTATAAAAATTATTGGAGAAAATATTCCCTATGTAAAAATCCCATATGGAAATGTATCTAAACTAGGGATATCAATTTGCCTGATTTTGCACCCTTGGCTATTTTTTAAAAAAAATACATGCCATGTTCGGTTTGTATTATAAGGACCAAACCGAATGTAATATAGTGTTAATTGCCTTCTTTAAACAAACCCCTTATTTGGTGACTAATATTCCTACCAAACATCCATGCTAACACTCTAAATAAACATTTGGGATATGTTGTGGGCAAAGTTTACCAAAGTATGGTCTAGCCTTGAATGTCCATTACTGATATATGCAATAAGCTCAATAGGCTTGTGTATTTTCTTTAAAAAAAAGTTTGCCCTTTTAGGTGCATCCAAATTTAAATTTATTTATTTATCCTTGAAGCCTTGAAGGGTGATTGGAAAACATATCCAATGATTCTTAATATGCAAGCTTCTTCTTGTGCTTAGAAGCCTTTGTGGGTTTCATAATTTTATTAGTCTTTTGTTAAAAAACCAAGGATTGTTTTATGTACCATTTTACTTCCATTTCTCCAAGGTTTGGCCCAACAAATTTTAACCAAAAATATCAATAATTATAAATTGGAAGCCTTTTTGTGAATAATGGTGTCCTCATAGCTTTCATTCGATCTATCAAACCGGTCTATCACACCAATCCGTCAAACCCTTTTATGGTAACTGAATTTTTACAAGGGAAATATGTGTACACAAATTTTATAAAAGTATCTATAAGTGCAACTATGTTGCACATGTACACATATATGTACACATTTATATGTTTGTATATGTACACATATTTGTATGAAAGCTGTTGTACAAGTACATAGAAAGAAAGAGAGATAAAGAGAAAAAAATAGAGATTCAAAGAGAGGCAGAAAGAGAAACAAAGAGGTAGAGAGATAAAAAGAGAAAGATTGAGAAAAAAAAAAAAGATAGAAAGGCACAAATAGAAAGAGATTGAAATAAAATGATGTGGAAGTTTGAAGGTTTTTCAAATATGGATGAGTTTGTTTATGTTGGGGTAGAAGGTTTTCAACATGGAAAGAGCTTCCCAAGTATGCATGTGTCAAAGGCACCACAGTGGGAGAAAGGAAATTGTGGCATTGTGGAATCCACTCACTTAAGCAACATGTGTGTTGCCTATAACCATCATTTTACTATTTATAGCAAAGACAAGTCCTAAAATACACAATGCATGTTCCTAATGCAATGTGGAAGGCTATTTATGCTTCATATAAGTTGGACTACCCATAATCAGAGTTTCTAGAAGGCAACCTTGAGAGAAAGGTTGTGGGAAACATTGTAAGAATTGAAAACAAGAACATTAAATGAGGAGGGATCGAACATAGTGGTTTTGCAAAACAAAGAAATGTTGGTATGCTTGAAATCAACAAATGGGCATGCCATGCATAAATGTTTTGAAATGTTGATAAAGTTTGATTAATGGTACTAATAATTTAACAACCCCATTTACTTCTTATTCTTGGGATTTGTTCTTCTATTTGCTCCTACATCCATTTCTATGGATTTAGATCCTCCATTAGTTGAGCATGTTGTAAATTTAGGCCCCTCATCTACTTCCACTCTAGTTTTAGCAAATAAGTGAAAGACAAAAAATGAATATCTGTAGCAACGGTCATGAATCATTAAGCGTATGGCATCCACCATGGAAGTGGATTCAAAACAATGCCTAGTTATGATGTAAGCAAATATGCAAATTATTGTTGGCAAAACAAATAAGGTTAAAATTAGCAACCTAAAAACTGTTAGGAAGTTAAAAGTCAATAATGATAAGGAGTTCAAAACAAGAATTAAGTAGATTTTAGACCTGTAAGATTAATTTTTTGTCCCGCCCATGGTCAACAAGGTTGGGTAGTTGTTCATTTATGATTTCAAATGTGAAGTCCATTTGGCATCTATGCAGAAAATTTATCAATATAATTTTAGCTTTGAACAAAACTATGCACATTGGCTTTGTGGAATCAAACCTTTTCATTAATTAACTCCATTTCCTTTTCAATTCACCAATCTCTCATTTCACCCACACTATATACTTAACATGCATTTTGTTGTAGGCTCTAATAGCATCTTGGTCAGCATTAGGACCTATTTCACACGTCCCAATCCTCTTCATGATGAACATCTCTTCACCTAAGTAGCCATGATCTCTCAAGAAGTATTCAAAATATTCATCACCATGTAAAAAGAATTGATGTTAATTTTTATGTAACTCAAATTGGCACAAAATGGTGACATCATGGTAAAAACCTAAATACCTAAAGTCTAGGTAAATGAATAAACCTTGATGATCAACAACCATGGTGTTATTCATTGAATAATTCTTTTTTTGCCCATTGAACCAAACCTTGTGGGCCCCATCATTCCATGCTTTGTGAATCTTGATGAACGTGCCATCATTGAACCCAATGCAAGCTTGGAATTCTGCCAAATTCATGCCCAACACAACCCACTCCTATATTGTGGGCCATCGAATCTCATTTCCAATTACATCATTAATGTAAAATGCAATGAAGATGACATCATCACAAATTACAGTCTTTGACCAATTCCATGCAAATGCATCGTACGTGAAAACATTATCATGTTTCATATACAAAATGAATTACAAAAGGCGTTGCTTCAGGGTCAATTTTGAAGAATGTTTAGTCCAAATGTGGTGATCACCTATAAATCCCAATTCTTAATTGTAAGACTAAACCTTAATTGAAGGCATTAAAACAAAAACTTAATCCAAACCCTAAATTTAAACCTTAAACCTTAAATCCAAAGCCCTAAAACTAAAATCCTAATATAAAATGTTAAAATAAGAACTTAATGCAAACCTTAAATCTAAACCCTCAAACTTTAATGTAAAGCACAAAACTCTACACCCTAATTCAAACCCTACATCCAAGGCCTTAAAATTAAAACCCCAATCTAAAATGTTAAAACAAAAAATTAATTCAAACCCTAAATCTAAACCCTAAACTCTAATGTAAGCACAAAGCCTTAAACGCCCTAATCCAAACCTTAAATCCAAAACCCTAAATTCAAGGCCCTAAAACTAAAACCTTAATCTAAAGCATTAAAATATAAACTTGATCCAAACCCTAAATCAAAATTCTAAAACCGTAATCCAAACCCTTAAAACCTTAAATCCTAAACCCTAAAACAAAAACCTTAATTTAATGTGCTAAAACAAAAACTTAATCCAAACCCTACATTTAAACCTTAAAACCCTAATCCAAAATGCCAAAACAAAATTTTTAATGCTAACCTTAAATCCAAAACTTGAATGTGATGTTCACCTATAAATTGTGCATGGTGCACAATGATGGGTGCCACTAATAACGCCAACTCATCAAACTCAACCAAAATGAAGTTGGTTAAAATTTTGAACAACCTTGGTGTTGCTCACACAGTAGCAAGCACATTCCAGACTCCCACACCTAAATCCATTAAATGACATGTGCCCTCTTCTAACTCATTAGCATTGAACATGTTAGATGAGTTGGCAACAACAACTACAACTACAAAAACACATTAGCTCTATTTATCCAAGTTTGCAAACATCTATTGCATCCCATCATCACTTGAAGATGAAGAACTAGAACTATTTGATTTGCAAATACTACAACTATCTCCCATAGAACTAGAACCATGGTTTGAAGATGAAGCCATGATCTCCAAATGAAAAAATCTTTCAACTTGAGTGAGAAGTGAAAGAGAAAAAAAATGAGTGAAAGGTGCTCCCATTTATATAGTTCCCACCCATAAGACAAAACATACGGTTTGAAGCAAAGGTTATGGATACCCTTTCTGCACAAGGTTGAAGACTTAGATTTTGGACAACACTTTTGATTAGGGGTTTAATTATGAGTGGGGATAAGGATTAAGGGTTTTGATTATGATGTTAAACTAAGATTTTAATAGCCATTATGATAAGTCCTATGTAGGACCCTAGGTACCCTTTCATCTAAGTCAAATTTGCTTAAGTAACTCCCTATGTAATCTTTAAATAACCTCTTTTGTAAGTCCATAAATAAGTAGCCCCCCAGGTATCCCTTTACTTACAAAGTCCTTGGGCATCCCAACCAAGGTAGGCCATTAGGTAGTCTTTAAGTATCCCCTAAATAGTCCCCTATAGAACCCCATAAATAACCCCATAAATATTCCTAAACTTTTAAAAAGCCATTAGGTAGTTCCTTAAACAAGCCTTATGTAGTTCCCCATAAAATAGTCCCTAGGTATCTCCTAAGATAAAAAAATCACTAGTTAGCCCCTAAATAGTTCCTTAGGTAACTCTTGATAACTCCCTGGGTAACTCATACTCAAACCCATGGCTAGCTAGGTTGATAGCCCATATATAACTAAGTAGGTGCAATTACCTTATTTCACCCCGTAGTAGCCCTTGGCCTGTGGCCAGAAAGGTAGACTGTTGTGTGGTTAAAAAAGTGACCAGAATAGTAACTTTTGAAGACTATATCCTTTGTTTTCAAGGTTGGTCCTGACTTTTATGCACTTTACAAAATAGTTGAAAAACGTAGGATGAGAAGGACAAGTAGGATCAAAGGCAGGCTGAAACATAGGATTACTTTCCGAATAACTTTAATGTTCATAGAAAATAACAAATAGAATTCCTTTGAAGATTATGAAATAGTTTCTAGTGTGCTTAGATTGTCACAGTCTTAAGACTCTACACTTTGAGGTCTACGATTCAAACTTGCTAGTTGAACTTTAGGTCTTATTGAAAATTTAGCATGAATAATAAATAATTTTCAATTTTTTTGCAAAATGAAAAATAATTTAATTTATGCTGAAGTCGTTCAGTTACTACAGGGTGTAAGGTAAATGTAAAATGAAAGGCAAATGTAGACTGGATAACTAATGAAAGTGCATAGGCTACCTTATTTGTGAAGCCAAGACTATTCACAACAATTCACGAGTTTAACTCAATTACAGGACATAATTGATTGTACAAGAGCATTAAGCTTACATGTACGGGACAAAGACAAATTTGAATTATGAAATTTAACCAACCATCAACCATGAAGATGTAGAAAAGAATTAAGGAAATACAAAAAGGCCATAAGGTAATAGGATATTTGATATGACTAGGGAGCTCTTGTCCACTAATTTGTTGTCATGTTAACATGATGTTCCTTACAATCAGTTATGGATGAGGTTATGAATAAAAAGGCATTGGTTACCAAACATAACCATCCATAATGAAAATTGAGTTTTTTTTCATCTATGTAATGAGTGATTTTGACATTTTCATCCATAAAATGAGGGGTTATGGAATAATTAAGCTACTAAAAACCAAAAGGCGGTTCCCTGTATTAACTAATAGGTTGCTAATGAAATGTAGGTCAAAGGTTATGACCTACAACTCATGATTTGTAGCCAATATGAGTGTCAAGATTTTCATTGAGGATGATAATACATATTCATCTTTTTATGGGGCATCTTGGTGATGTGTGTCTTCCTCATTGGACACATCTACATTAGAATTACATGACACATCCAATTACCCACTTGCAGTTTCCACTTTACATTCATGACTTATTGAGTACATGGATACAAAGGTATTTCATGTAGAAACCAAATGACCGATAATATCCATAAAACTTGGAATCAGTCATCTTGACCACCCATAAAGTTGGTTATGTCTAGTAATTAGCCAGTTCTGCTAGTTACCGAGTCCATACTAATGTTGGTTGATTTTTTTCATAACCACTAGGAAGGGTTTTTTTGTTGAAAAATTTGGGTGTTGGTTAAATTATCAATATCAATATTAAAAAACTTTGGGTCTTGTTAGGTTATCACTATGTTGGGCAATAACCATCAATTATGCATAAAGATAGGTTATCAAATAATTGGTTAATAGCCATTGACTATCCCACTAGTTATTAATTGATTATAAAGTTTTTTTTATTAATTTTAAAATTCTAATGATGATGATTCCTTACAATTGGTTTAGGTAGGACCACTTTAGGTTTTATAAATCATTGTGCATTGAATAATTTCAAATTGGAATTTGCTTAGCCCATTCCCAAGTAAAAAAACATGGAAAGGTGTAATTTCAAACTTGTGTTTTATTTTGATTTTCCAACACCATATTCACAAGAAGGTTTTGAAATCCTTTTTCATCAATTTGCATCCCATTTGTCTTCAATTGAATTTTACTCCAATTGTTGAATTGAATTTAGTTGAATTGGAATTCAATTCAACTAAATCTAAATTCAATTCAAATTGGATTGCAATATTGTTCATGCCTAAACTTCACATAGGAATGAATTATTATTTTTCATTTTACAAACATTTGAAAAAAATTCTTGTTCCACAAAGATATTTGTTTTCTCCTTATTTTTCAAATGCTTTTAATCTTGGTGAAAAATGAAAATGGTATTGCATGGGTACACATTTCATCATATTATCATCTCCTTTTGGCTGAAATTAATTTATATCAAGATTATTTCAACAATTCATGTCATTGACATATGAACAATGTGTTTGTCTAATTAAGTTTCATTGGATATGTTGACATTATTGAAAAAAAATGTTAATAAATAAATACATGTTAATACAAAAGGTGAGAATGAATAAATGTTTTTTTTCATTTAACATGTGGAAATAATGATGATGGAGTTGTTTTGATACTATGCATGGTACTTAATCTTTTCTTTTCTTTTCTTTTCTTTTTGTTTCATAGATCATAAATCATATAAATTTGTGTGGTTTCTTGCAATTATATAAATATGATGTGAGAGTTATATGCATAAAAGACAAAAAGGAGAAAAACTGAAAGCATGAAACGATTCAATGAAAATGTGTTTCAAACACAAAACAAGAATGAAGGTTGACCATAAAATTAAAGATATTATAATTGTGTAGAGTTGTGTTTTTAACATATCAATTGTGATTTTTGATGGGGCATTTTTTTTCATGCATTTTCTATGTTTGGGCATGCACATATTTTTTTATTTTTCATTGTGATTTGCACTCACTTAAAGTGTTAGTCAACAAGTGATGTTCACAACATTATTTGTGCATTATGTGAAAATAAACAATTGAAAAAATTAACCAAAAAAAAAAAAGATGTTTTCCTCAGTGCTTTCTTTTGTATTTTTTCTTTTAACTAAAAATTTATTTTGATATGTGTTTTGATCATTTGATTAAGTTTTGTGTATCACAACATAACTATTTAACATAAGTCCATGATATCAACCTATTTATACCACTACAAACATGTCAATTCATCCTTCAAAGAGAGGAAAAAACTTTAATATTTAAAACATACATATTTGTCAAATGATTTAAACAAGTGAATAAAGAGAAAACACAATTTGAAGATGCAATATTACAGAAAAAATTGATCAAATAATGATTAAAGAGGTATATTTTGGAATAATATTATTTTTGAAATCTAGTTTTGACATTTTGTTATTTTATTAAATCAAAATTTAGTCAAGTTGAATAAGGATTCAAAATGAATGCATTAATTAAATATTTAATTTGGAACATCATTAATTTTATAGGTAGACGACCATTGTTTTCATTGCAAATGTCATTGCTTGATAATAAATCCTAATAAATTTAAAATATAAAAACTTTAATTTTCCATTATATGAATTTAAAATATCCTTGCAACTTATGAAAACTTTTAAAATTGTTATTGACAATAAAAAATAGGATATTAGATGAAAATGATGAAAACAAAACTTGATGAAATCAAATGGTTTGTATGTCCTTTTTTGGTATTTTTAACTTAATGGTTTTAATAAAAATTTAAAAATTATAAAAATTAGACATTAATCATGTTTTATTAGTAAAAATAAAAATAAAAATCATTAAGTTTCAAATTATTTTTTCAAAATCTACTAAATGTGGAGTCTTTTTAGTCAAAATTAAAAACATATTCAAATCAACATTGAAATAATATATATATAATCAACGTTGAAATTATTTTAATCAATTTTATGTTTATGAAATGAATTAATGTTAACAAAATCATTTTAAACATCAAAATCATTAGTATTTAGTGGGAAGTGTTATCAAACAATCTTTTAATATCACTTTCACATGTGTTTTGGGGGTGTATATTTTAATTTGCCCCTTTTAACCATCTTCTCCTTATAATGGGTAAATATTTTTTATTTGAAATAAATAGAATATATATCCCCCTTTCATCTTTGGTCTATTTTAAATTAATGGAGATTGGACTTGTCTAACATTTTCAAAGTTCTTAAAACTTTTAAATTAATATAATTATTACCAGGCCAAAGTTTTTTTATAAAAATCCTTAAATAAAATGTTGACCTAGCAAATGTTTTCAAATCTCAACATTCATAGAAAAAATTCAAATTGATGTTGTGTTTTAGTTTACACAGAAAGTTAAGGAACGCTTTTGTTCGGCCCTGCCCCTCACTCACACGAGCACTCTTGCTAAGCTCATGCAAGCTACGAACACGATCGCCTTGACCAAGTTTGTGGCATGCTGTCAATACCAGAGGACAATTTGTCCTCCATGATTTACCTTTCTTCTAATGGACTCTCTGGTCTCAAACGGATGTAAAATTGTAAACAGTAAACAAAATGACTTAAAATGTGTGATTAATGACAAAAACACACTTAGACAACCCCAAAGATTTCAAAAGATTAAAAAGAATAAAAAGAATAAAAAAACTAAGAATATCAACATGAAACAACAAATTGACAATAAGAAATAGCAAGAGTGTCAAAAAGGACATTCAACGTATCGAAGACAATGGGTTCAACACGAGATTTTTATATTTGAACAATATAGGGCACCGAGATGTTCAAGCTTGAATTCAAGGTTGGAGGACATCAAGAAATGCATAAAGGATGTTGTAGGACCAAGGTCGAAAGTATTTTATATTTTTTTCAAACCAAGAGTCATTGTGAAGTACGAAAGACATTCATTGGGGATATTGGAAAGGTGTAAAAAAATGTGGGTGTTAAAAATAACTGGCCAACACTCATCCATACCTGGTTTGTTTGGACATTCTTGCCAAGAGAAAACCCTAACCCTAATCCTGATTTTGTGAGTCCGTTCGTCTTTTTGTTGTTCTTCTCTCTCTGGTTTTCATTTGCTTACGAGAGCGATCTTCGGACCCAGGGGCGGAGTTGTACCGCCGATATCGGTCGCTCCTCTTGTTTTCCTTTTTTGTTACCTGGAATGGCGCTAAAGAACTAGTATTTTGCGGCATTTGTAACTAAATCTTGTAGCAGTGAATGAATAGGTTTGGTATCTCTTCAGCTCCACGGTTTTGAATTCCAACGAGCCCTTGTAATGGTCGGTCTCTCCTCTAGCCCCATGCTCCCTGGCTTGATGGAGTGATTGGTTCTCATGTGTTGTTGCTAGGGAGAGGAAATTGTTGGCAGCTGTGTTTACAAAGGTCGTGGTTTCAAGAGAGCTGGATGGTGTGATGTGTATGTGGGTAGGGCTCTAGCCCATCTTCCTTTTGGAGATTTCTGGACACTGTTGGCCTCTTTCTTTTATTGTGCTCCTCTCCTCAGTTTTTATGGAGGAGAATGTTGGGTTTGAGGAATTTGTGGGCAAGGAACCAGATAGAAGTAGCAGTCCCACGCGAAGGATACGAATCTTTGATGATAAGATGAGGAACTTGTGCTGGCAAAAGGCTGACGTCGTGGCTGGACGGCACCCGGAGAGATGGCGTAAAGACAGTGCAGGCAACATTGTATGCCGGAAACTGACGCGGTGTGAGGGTTGTCTTTGCTACGAGTATGATCACATCCGCCCATTCTCAAAAGGTCCCTCTCTCTCTCTCTCTCTCTCTGTCTCTCTGTACTTGTGGTTCTGAACTGCTTGGAACCCTAAAGATTCCAAAACCCTAACAGACCTGTAGGCAGAATTTCTCTGTGAAATTCCGTATCTTTGAAACTGAAGCTCATGGCCTTTCTTCCACACACAGAAGTGCAATCCATAGCTGTAGATTAAAAAAAAAGCTGTTCTTTCAGTCATTGTGCCTCAAATGGCCATTGAAGAATCCAAGGTCCTGCCGTGTGTGATTCTTGACAAGAATATTAAGTATGATCACATCCACCCCTTCTCCAAAGGATTTCCCCTTTGCATCTCTCTGTCCTTGTGGCCTTTAGCTGTTTAGAACCCTAAAGATCCAAAATCCTAACAGACCTGTACGAAGAATCTCTCTGTGAAACTCCATATTGATGAAACTGAAGCTCACAGCCACACTTCTACACACAGAAGCACAGTTCATAGCTGTAGATGCAAGAAAAAAGCAGCACCATTTCTTTCATTCATTGTGCCTCAAAATAGCCATTGAAGAATCCAAGGTCCTACCATGCATGATTCTTGATGAGAATATTCAATTCTCATGACAACATTCTTAGTGAGGTTTGCAATTTAGGGTTTTAGTGCACATAATTTGCCTCTGCAGCTATAAGGGGGGTTTTGGATGGAATTAGATATTCTCTCAAGTATGGTCATTATGTAATTCTGATGATTGCAGGGCTGTTTCCAGTATGTGTAAATCACTCCTTTGCCAGGATAAAGAAGAAATTAGGAACATGAATGTGGTGAAGGCTTGAGAAGAATCATAGTTTTAGACTGGTTACTTTCTTTTGTTTTTGGGTGCTGATTTTGACTGAAGAAAAGATGGTGGGGAAAGAAGAAATTTTGATGTTGTTTTATTCAGGTGGAGAGACAGATGTTTCAAACTGTCAAATTTTGCAGTCACGTGTGAACCGCTTCAAGAGTAACCGTAGTGATGTTGGAGATCACGATTTACGGCAATTTTCATGCGAGCTTAAATTTTCAGGTATGTGTCTCTTCTGCTATGTGATGACCCTGCCTCTTTTTCTGTCCTCTGTTTAAAGAAACATGGGAAATGGAGATGATCAGGCTTGATAATTGGCACATGGATGGAGCTGATAACAAATGCATTTTGCAAGATGTTTCATGCATGGAGTGGATTGATTTGGTGTCCTCTGTGTTGAACCACACCCAATTCTATGTCCTCAAAATGTGCTTGCAAAAATGAAGATGAAGAGTGACATTTTCTTGATGTTTTGCAAGTATGATAGACGAGTGTACAACATAAGTGCAGCATCGACAGAATAATGAGCATTGTGCCTCTGTCTATTGAGAAGGTGACTTGGGGTCTCTGTTTATCATTTGAATGATTGTTATTTGTGGATGATGAAAGCCACTGATGGTTGCATCATGGAGTGGTTGACACAGATAAGGAACTGGATCTTATTGAAATGGCTGTTTATGGGAATGTGATAAGGCCTGGCCTTCAGTGTAAATGCAAGAGTGTTGCTGAAACTCTTGGAACAGCTCTTTACAAATCAAAAGGGCCCGAAGTTTCTGCCTGTGAACTTCCTTACAAAGCCACCTCCTTTTGATAGCTCCAGTATTTGAATTCTTTTATATTGCACATCCTACTCCACAATGCAGTAGGATGTTCAGTATTTGTTGAAAGCTTGAACAATAGAACTGCTATGTAGTTGATATACTCTAAAAAATTATTTCCAGAGCCCACTACAGCTTCCAACATCTGATGTCAGTGTTGGGAAGTCATATTTCTTTTTTCAAGGTCATTTTCAATGTTTAGCAAGACATCTATTTATTGTAGCTGGTATTTCTCTTGAGAAGCTCTGCTCAGGAGAACATGTTACTATTTGATTCTTCAGGAAATTTTGATGAGCCATTGGTAGAGGTGGCCATGTAAGAATGATAGTATCAAGTAAGTTGCAAGTTCTCAACTGGAAATCAGAGAGCCAACTTAAGAAATTGGTTTTGAAGATGAATAGAATCCATAAAATGAGTCATTTTTGAAAATAATGTTAACACACTTGCAAATATAGTTGAAAGGCTCAGAGAGCTAAGAAGCCACTGGCTCCAAATTGTCTTTGTGGGCAATTAAGAGCTCTGAAGCACTGTTAAGTGATCTTCAGAAGAATAAGGGGCTAGGTGCAATACTATGGGAACAACTTCAAACCTTAAACAAGGTGGTTAGTCAAAATTCCAGTGATCCTTCTGAGTGGTTAAATCAAGCCTAAATAACTGTCAACTGAAGGAATCTAGATTCAGGATTTTGAAGTCAATATCAATACCAGAGCATGTTTTTTAGAGAAAAACTGTCTACTTGACCATATTCAAATTATCAACACTAAGTTTCGAAGAAGGCAACAATGTGCTGATAGACAAGAGTTCCAGCATTACTACCGATCACAAAGTCACCATGAGCATAATCAGGCACATACACAATCTCTGGATCTCCCTGAAGCACACTGATCAAATTGGCAACATCTTGGGGGTCGGAGAGGGTGTCATTGCCTCCATGAGCCAGCAACATTGGGAGTGATGCTGGAATGGCTGACAGATCATACTGGGGTGGAAACAGTGACTGATATGCTACAAGGTTCCCCCAAAACCCAAAGTCATACTTGCCAAAACTTCCTGTCCGCACCACTGCACCCAACTCCCTCTATTCCATTTCAGTGTTATTTCACATAAGCATTCTTGTTATCAATGAGCCCATTGGTTCATGAGTCCATCAGGCTACTACCCACCCGCATGGAGAAGTAGTTATTCAAAGGAAACGAAAAGAAAAGAGATTAGGGAAGCTAATACCAACTTTGAGCCATTTGTGCAAGGTTTTGCATGGAGGTGGATTGAAAGCCATAGAGATCGTAAAATGGCATCCTTGTTTCATTTAAACAACAATTGGGGCCTGTCACCAAGAACACACACTCTGATTAAAGAAAGGATTCCAAATTTCCAACTTCAAAGAGACCAACCCATTCACATAGACTACAAAGATGCAAATGGGTCCCTAACCCCTGACTGCAACTGTTTTGTGCTTTCAAGACAAACCCAGGATTCTTGTATACCACTTACCAGTAATTTGGGAAAGAAGGTCATTTGTGCAATCCACTTGAGGAGAAGTACAAACGATGTCTAAAAACTTGAACCCTGCTTCACTGCACAAGCACCACTAGTGTACAAGTTATCTCCCATCATTTCTTGCATGAGGACAGAGAGTGATCTGCATATTACAAATACACCAAAACCTTCTTTATGAACAAAATCCAATACAACAGCAAAAGCTTGTGTTCCACGTGAATGTCACAATGCACACACGAGTCGATCAGTCATACCTGTTCAAATTAAACTCAAACAAACCAGCTGCCAGCAAAATCTGTAAAAGTTCACAACACTTAAGGATACAATATAGATTAACCATTCCAAGATTTCCCCAAGAAAGAAGTAGTTGCACAGAAAAAAATGTGCTACATTTGTCCTTGGTGATTCCTACTTGTACCTCCATTTCACAAGCTGTTCAACACTTTGGAACTGAGTGTCAACAATTTTAGCTAATTTCAGTAATCTTCATGTATTTCAATATAATCACTTATGGAATATAATATTAGAACAAACCCCAACAAACAGGATAATGCAAGAGATCATTTGCTACATTGAAATCACCTGATCAGCAAACATCCAGCAAGCTGCTAGTGCAACAGGTGATGTGATATGGTTGACATGGCTGACTGGACTGAGCATGGCAGCTTTTGCCACCAGATTCACTAAAGGCCCTTGAGAAAATGCTGCAAACGCTGTCATTGCACCCTGTTGCATACAATAGAGGAATGAATACAGATGTGACCTAAACAACTGGAAAAAAAACTAATCAAACTTGCACTGTGCAGAAGCAGGTATGTACTTAATCAAATTGACAATCCCAATTGACAATCTATTTTATCATCAAACAAAAAGTTCCATTGTCACAAGGTTTGCACAACCACAATTCACTCTGGCATTGTCCTCTGAGAAAGAACTACATAAATTTCTGCTACAAATGCAAAAAATGGGTACTAACCTGGGAGTAGCCAACATAATAAACAGGTTGCTGAGTACTACTATGCACAAACTGCAGCATTGTAGGTAAGTCCTTTGAAACCAAATCATCCCAGCACCAGGACCAGAATTCCTGCACATCATCAATCATGCTGAAGATTAAGTACAACTGCTTCTGAATTCAATCAGACCTACTTACCTCTGACATAACCTTAGAGCTATTTCGAAGTTTGACAACTCATAAGTTTTGTGACTGACATTTATGCGTTTTCCCAACATTCAAAGAATGTAGCATCATCCCCATGGCCACTCACAAAACTTGTATACACCAAATCATCCAAGTCCAATATCTATCCTCTAAATGTTTTCAGGTTTCAAGCTTTTGCACAAGCACTTACCAGCCACCAGGAATATGAAACTAGTTTTTGGCACACTTTCTTTGGTTCTTTGATGATGATGAACCAGCACATTGGATTTGCATATTTGCAAAATCTCAAACCCTAAACCCTAAAGAACTAAGCATCTCAATGCTAATTTTCATGCTCACTGACATTGGTTGCTTCAGAGAACCAAAGAGAAATTCCTGCTGAATATGAGAAATGGGAGGAGGAGGAACTTCTTTCAAACTCCAGCAGTATCATCAGAGCTTGATTCAACAATGTGGAAATTATGAGCATTCGGTGCACAGAGAGCTGAAGTTCTTTGGCCAGAAACGGGATTCAGGGCATTGAGATACAGAGATGCAACATCACTGAGATGATCCCGACCCATTCTTGCTTGGGAGATTTTGTAGTGACAAAAACAGAGATTGGGGGACTGAGGAACTCACCTTATCTTGTCGTTGGAACGTGATATGGCCGAAGGTGTATTTAGAGGAACGTGTATTACCGATCCAGACCTGATATCCTGCGCTTGCTAGCGTAAATGCAAGCGACTCCTGGCCAGGATTCATAACCCATATCTCTCCCCCCTGGTTACAACACAAGCACAATCACATTGGTCATGTGTCTAAGAATTTCTTTCAGCTCCCTTAATGGTTAGTCGTGAGCTGCGATGTCAGGAGATGAAGAAAGAGTGCAGAGTTCGGAGGGGGAATAATGGTAGCAACCTCCATTATGCCGTGATACAGGAAGGCGGGTCCTTTAGCAGTGGCTACAGGCGGCGTCACTGCATCAATGCGTTGAACCGCAAGCAAATACCCATCGTCGGTTTCCACCTGCAGTCAGTCAGTCAGTCAGTCATTGCATTAAGAAAAGCACAGCTTCTTCAAGGGGACTGATCTAACACTCCCTCGCAAGTCCAGTCCCGCAAGGCTCCCACATTACGACGACAGCTTTATAGCTCTTGCAAGCGGAATGCTCATTCAGCAAAATGATGAATGCAGCTTCAAGAGATCTGTATCCACAGCAAAACCCACCGAGTATTCGGAGCACGAGTAGGCAGAGGATGTGACAAACATCTGACAGAAGCCGGTGCCTATCTGGGGAGCTGCAACAGTCGAAGCTGCCTCGGTAGCAGTAGCAGTAGCAGTAGGTTTTGTTGTGGTAGAAATACTACTGCAACTGCTTGCTTCCATAAGCAGTAAGGCCACAAGCTGCATCACCGCTACTACCCATGATCTCGATTTCGTCGACTCCATGATCATGAAGCTCTTCTCGTCACTACCATAATGCGCAGCATGCAGCAGCAGCCCCCAACTCCTCCTCCTCCTACCCAACAGCCACAAGCTTCCCTAACTATCTGAGCTTCTTATACATCTCGATTCTCGACAACAACAAAACTCTGATACCCATTTCTCCAAAAAAACCACTTAAAAAAAACACTAAGAAACCTCCACACAAAAAACACAGTACTCCATAATCCAACAAAGTTATGTCGCACCTTAAGAAATCTCTTGTTCTTCTTGTTCTAGCAATCGCATGATCTGCAACTGCGCTTTTTTTTTTCTCAATGGTAGGAGATGAATGAGCTCATTTTCTCAACAGTAGCAGCTGCAGCTTCTAAGCTGCTGCTGCTGCTACTGCTCACCAGCAGCTGCTTCTCACAGCAATTTCTTCTTCTTCTTCCTCTTCTCATTGTTGTTGCTGCTGCTGCACCCACTGTGCATGGTCGCCAGAGCTGATGAATTACAGACGAAACAAATGAGTGCAGCAGGCGTAATAAAAGCTAGCGAGAGTTCAGAAGACTGAGTCCGTCCTTTTGCCTGCAAGGAGCAATAACTTCCAAAATCCATCAATTCGGTGGGAAAAAGGCTTTTTGACACAGATTTGCAACAACAAATGCAAATGGGTTGCATTCAAGAAGCTGCTGCCTTACTGCAGAACAGACAGCCCAGTGTTTTTCGTTGGCTCTCTATATAGCCAAAAAAAACTAATTTCAAAAAATCAAAAGTGCTAGAATCAAGTGAATTTTTGAAATTTTCAATAGCCTTTCTAATTCGATTTTTTAAAAAAAAATCTACACTTGCCATATGTAGCCAAAAATATAGAGGAATGTTTGGAATATTTATTTTCTTTAGCTTGTAGCCAAGTCTGACAAAATCTTCCTACCGATAGTTACCACTCTGGCTACATCACATAAAACTGACCAAAAAAAACACTGCGGGCAGCCAGCCCTTTATTTTGTTGGCACATAGCCAGAAAGCTATTTTTTTAAATGCTAGAATCAAGAGAATTTTTGAGATTTTCAATAGCCAGAATTCGGCTTTTCAAAAAAATCGCCAGATTTCCACACATGGTAGAAATATTAGCCAGAAATATTGAAGAATGTTTTAAATATTTACTTCCTTATTTAGCTGGTTACGTCTTCCTATGAATCATCGCCACTTTTGGCTACATCACAAAATTGAACCCCCCGCCAAAAAATTTAAAATATTTAAAATATTTAAAATAGTAATAATGATAATAATAATAAACCGGTGCACACAAGTCCTAGAATGAATGGATGGTACTAGAAGACAGACAGATCGCATTGACATCTCTGGTATGTTACGCAACCACCAAACGCACAACAATAACAACAACAGCCTGCCATAGCTGCTGCTTCTGCTGCTGCTGCTGCTGTTGCAATAGCACTGGGGGTTTTGTCCAGTCTCTAGACTATCCTGGCGACAAAAATACTGGAGGTGCCAATGATACAAACGAAACGAATTTTGTTTGGGGGAAAAAAGGTGGGCCCAAGTCGCCACATTATTTAAGCTGCCTTCACACTTGGTGTTAGCACCTTTAATGTTGTTAGGCCGCTTGAGCATTGAACTAGGGTAGAGTGACCCATCACCGATCATTAACCTATCATCGATCACTTTGGCAAATCTTCATCAATTCATCTCCATTTTGAGTGATTTAAAAATGTTATAGGAGCACCTTCTCAAGCTCTACAAATCATCTTTGAAATACAAAGTCAAAGGAGCAGCCAGAAAAGAGCAGTAAAGAAAATATGTTTTTTCAAATTATAAAACGCATTTTTTTTCATTTTGATCCCTCTTATTTCATGAGTGCATAACTTTCTCATTTCTCTATTTCAAATTTAGTGATTTAAATTGCTTTTAGATTGCCATCTTAAGCTCTACAAATCATCTTCTAACTCTAAAGGTAACAAAGTAATATTTAAAGATTTTTTGAGGGGATTGGAAATAGGCTATGAGTTGTTCAGTCTAAAAGTTTTTGTAAAAATAATCCCCCCTATTTTGAGGGGCCATAACTTTCTCGCCTCCGGTTCATTTCTATGAATTTTTAGTGTGATAGACGCGCCATGAGGAGGGCTCCATCTACTCTTTGGACACCATAAACAATGGGGCCTTCTTGCAAATATGACGAGCAAACCCTACCTTAAATGATCGTTCATGGGTTGTTTTACCCTAGCATGTTTGTAAAAAGTTATGTACCACCAATATCACCACAATACTAGGTACCATCAATCTTTGGATTCGTAGAAGGGTGTCATTGCTACCTCTTTTTTCAAAGGTAACTTAGCTCTAGCAATGATGATTTACACATAGAATCACCATTTCTTATGATGGTAACTTTTTTTCTTTTTTTTTCAAGATGAACTATGCATCATCCAACACATGGCATCATCTCATGTTCCATCACCAAGAACTTCGTAGCTATCATATCTTCTTTTCGAATGTAGTCATTCAATGTCTTTGCTCCATTTCGTTTGCACATACATTTTTCTAAATAATCAAATTCTTTTTCAAATCTTATGTTCTTGGTCCCCAAAATGTCCATGGTAGTGGCTTGAGTGACCTAGCCCCTATGACTCCACTTGTTCCATTTGGGATGAAATTGTTCTCATTCCAAGAACCAAACCTGGTGCAATAAAAGAGGTTGAGTCAAAATTTTCTTTTGCATGCTCTTTAACCCTTTAATTATTTTATGCATCCATACTTACCTCGTTCATTCACCTACCCGTTTTTTTTTTCAAATGTTTCTAAATCTTAAACCCCAAACCCGTCATAGGTTGTTGTGGTTGCTGCGTGGGAGTGCTCCCAAGTGAAGGAGGTGCTGTAAGTTCAAGTTGTGCACGAGAGGAGTGAGGGAGCACTGTTGTTGCAAAGGAAGTGGGGAACATTATTGAAGGGAGCATTATTGGGGGGAGTTTGGAGCATTGTTATTTGTTGCTTTGGGGGAGTGGGAAAACAATGTGGCGTTCAAGAGTGCTACTACAAGCAAAGCAAGGCTATGTGAGGAATGACATTGCAAGAGGAGTAAAGCAAAGTTGCAACAAGAGCGATGCTACAAGAAAAACGTTGTTGATGTAAGTTTGTTACATGTTTTTTTTCTTTTCTTATGTAGCTACACAAGTTTTTTTTTTCCTTACAAGCTTGCAGAAAAAAGATGACAATGAGTAGCTGTTCATTGTCATCCTTTTTTTCTTTCCTTACAGGGTTTGTTTTAGAAAAAAATGATGACACAACCATCATTGGTTTTTTTTTCACAATGTTTCTTATTCTTACTGTGTTTGTCATCATCATCTTCTTCAGGAATAGATTAAAAAGGAGAAGAAGATGACGATGACAAGCATCACCGTCATCGTCTTCTTTTTCTTCTTTTTTCTTATTGTGTTCTAGAAGAAGACAACGATGGCAAGCTCACTGTTTTGTTCTTCTTCTTTTTAGTTTGCTCCAAAAAAAGACGACAACAACAATGCTCACCATCATTGTCTTCTTTCTTAAATTTTTTTTTTCTTATAAGCCCTCTAGAAGAAAATGACGACGACGAGCATTATCATCATCATCTTCATCATCATCTTCTTCTTCTTATTGTGCTTTAGAAGAAGACAATATGGTAAGCTCGCTACCATTATTTTCTTCTTTTTAATCTACTCCAGAAGAAGACGACAATGACGATGTTCAACGTCGTTGTTTTCTTGTTTTTTTCTTTCCTCTTATAGGTGCTCCAAAAGAAGATGACAATGGCGATGCTAACCATCATCATCTTCTTCCTTTTTTTTTCGAACAATTGTTCCAGAAGAAGAAGATGATAATGATGTTCATTGTCATCCTTGTTTTCTTCTTCTTATTGTGCTCCAAAAAAAGACAACAACGACAATTTTGCCGTCGTCATCATCTTCTTTTTAGTCTACTCTAGAAGAAAATGACAATGGTGATGCTTGTCGTCATGTCTTCTTTTTTTTGTTTTCCTATTACGAGCATTCCAAAAGAAGATGACAATGGCGAACATCACTATCATCATCTTCTTCCTTTTTTTGTGACAAGCGCTTGAGAAGAAGAAGGCGACAACATCATTGTTGTTTTCTTTTTCTTTTTCTTCTTGTGTTCTAGAAAAAGATGACAATGGCAAGCTTATCGTCATCATCTTCTTCGTCTTTTTTTTTTATAGGCGCTTGAAAAGAAGAAGACAATAGTGATACTTGTTGTCGTCTTTTTTTTATTCTTTTTACTGTGTTCTAAAAAAAGACAATAATGGTGATTGTCATTGTCTTTTGGTGGTTTATTTGTTTATTAATATGAAAAAAAAACATGTCAATTTGGAAGCAATTTTAAATAAAATTTTAAATATAAATATTCATTTTCAACTAATTAATATAATTAATCAGTTAATATACCAAGTAATAATACTAATAATAAATATATATTTTATATAATGAATTATATTAATTATACAATCAAGAATGATAAAAAAATAATGTGTAATATTTTATTTAAATTAAATTATTTAATTATAATCAAAATTAAAAATGAAAATTTAAGAAATATTGAACCTTTAAGCTTTTAAATAAAACTAGTGGTAACCCTTGCCTGCAAGGCACAGACGGTTTTCAAATGTGGCAAATTTCAAGTGGTCGTAAGGTTACTTCAAACTTGGAACACCCATTAAGTCGGAGCTAAAATAAAAGCCTGGCTAAAATATGGAGGAAGGAGGCATCCATCCATCCATCCACTCATTCATCCATTCATCCCAAGGTTGAGGGACCCTATAAACCTTATAAGAGACCTT
>Ga0116227_10004011_pt1 | contig 32249 bp, 29 predicted proteins | sample S1TSphgellanicum_FD_89693 | JGI IMG/M metagenome (GOLD analysis project Ga0116227, IMG submission 89693) | Host-associated microbial communities from peat moss isolated from Minnesota, USA - S1T2_Fb - Sphagnum magellanicum MG | ecosystem: Host-associated > Plants > Peat moss > Unclassified... | reverse complement strand
TTCTTTCAAAATAGTTTTAAATAAAAAATTCGTAATATTTTGTCGTATGTTAAACTTAATAAAAACCAATAAAACGTTGGGTTGGCTTTTGATGCATGCGCCCTTTGTGCCTTCAATTTAAGAATTAGGGCTTTGCCCCCATCAATTATTTCTTATTTGACAAAGTATTTGATTTTGGGTGTTTGATTGTCACATTAAGAGGCATGCAACAAAAAATTAATGAAAACAAATTTGCAATGCACAAAATTGTGCAATAACAATTAAACAACCCTAACACAATATTGTCCTAGGATCCTACAAATCAAAGAAGGAATCAAATCAGCAACCCACCTTGGTTTTTCCTCGCAACTTGAGCACTTTGGGTTCACGCCAAAATTACATATTTTGATTCTTTTTATAATATAACTCATGCTAGCACCACCTCTTTGATTTCCAACAATTTCATTTTTCAAATATGTTTTCATATCAACTAGTTTAGACAATGATTGATGACCTTGGAAAAGAGTTTCTATATTCTAATGTAGTTGTCTTTAGGAATGGAGTATAATTAAGAAATCCAAATCTTAAAATAAAATAGAAACAAGGTTTTTTCCCCAATTGAAAAAACAACATATAGAATAGCAAAAGACATATTTAAAAGTACATTGTATAAAAGGACAACTTCAAAGCGTGAAGGTAGAGCAAAAGCAAGGTTTTTTTGTTTGGTTTAGAAAACAATATATAAATCTAAAGGCACATCATATAAAAGGATAACTTCCAAGTGTGAAAGTAGAGCATGTAGAACACAAAGGGTCAAATTTAAAAGTAAAGCATATGGCAAGTCAATCTTAAAAATGAAAATAGAACATTTAAAGGGAAAAAAATCTCATCTGAAAATATATGCACATTCACAAAATTCAAATGGCATTGTTGAAATGATGATTGATATCATAAATAAGATTTACAATGAAAAGTTCAAGCAATTTTTGCACTTTTTGTTGGGTCCAACAATTAATTATCACACACTTTGGTATACAAAGGTTAAAAAGTCATAGATTTCAGATTGTGCACATCAATTGCACATTGAAATTCATTCAACAACCTACACAACAACATCAAATGTCAATTTAAAGTGGGAAAACTTTGAGTTTTTCCATGTTCTCCTATCATTAGATGGCAATTTGCATTAGTATGCATAGCAAAACTATCTCAACCTAACCAAAAAAAAAAATCTTGGTATAATTTAAAGAAAATTAGGGAATGGGTGCAAGTTGTACACCCCCTGGTTGCTAGGGGTTCGGGTTAGGAAGGGTTAGGCCATCGTGAACTTAAAATATGTTTCATAGGCAAAGAAGTGGTATGTTGGACTAATCAACATTCAACAAGGAAAACTTTCTACCATTACTTTCATCAAACAAAAGACCAAAGACACCAAAGTTAATAAATTCCCACAAAAAAACAAAAAGAAATAGACAAATCAAACATTAAAAGAGGCCATGGATGTAGTTGAACATATTCAATGAGGAAGGTTGCTAAACAATGAAATATATATTTTACTTCTTTTTTGGATCATGGATTCTACCAAGGTTTTACATCTTTAGGGGAGAAGGGTTATGCGATGACTACAACAAACTTTAAATTGGGGACTTGTATGGCAATGGAGAAGAAAGCATGGATGACAAGTTTTCTAATTCCAAGAGTTTTTCATCTTCAAAACGTATATTCTAAATGGGATTTCATAAACTAATAGAGATTTGTAAATTATGTATGGACATGGATTGCATGTTATATTATATGCACTGAAGTAAGTCTAACAATTTGATTTAAACATGATCATTTTCCCCTTTCACATGTCACATGCACTTTATCCACTAGATGTCTCTTATTTCAAACCTTTGAAAATAACATTCAAAAATGAAAAGGATGAAACTATGGCTAGGAAAAAATAAATGAACCACTCAAAATTACACTTGCTAGATGGACAAAGCCTTAGACCAATCCCTAACCAAACATAACATTAGAATAGGGTTTAGGGCAATAGGGATATGGCCTTTAAACCTTAGGGTCATGGACAATAGAACACAACCTTCAAACCTTTACACAACAATAGCAAATGTAAACATTAAAAAAAGGGAAGGTGAAGATGATTACAATTCAAATGAACATGTTAATGGCAGCTAGCAACGAGGGGAGCAATTTATAGTTGTTGAATTTTTTAACATAGGATTAATTCTTAGTTTAAGTGTTAATTTCAATCCTACAACTAAGCTACATATGCAACAATGTTGTTATGTGGATATGTGTAATAGCTTATTATTATGGCATTTGAAAAAAAGGAAGATGTCATTAACTTAAATAATCTTAAAGCTAACTTAGAACAAGAAATCCACAATTCAAAGGATTTAATCCAAGAGATGATGAACTTACACAACTTGTTGTTGTTACCCCATTTACCTACAAGATACATTTGATTAAAACAACCCATAGTAGAGTATTTGCAATTGCATGTTGTGATTTCAAAAGAATACTTGGAAGTCCTTTAATAAAATTCAATGGATAAAACACCAACCCGTAGAACAAAAGTCAAAATTTATGATTAATGTTTGTGTTTATTTTTTCATCACAAGCAATTTTTTACAACCATTTTCACAAATTAGTCACCTAAACAAATCACAAACACAAATGAATTGCAATCAACATGATGTCAACAATGATATCACCAAAAAAATTATGACATTTGTGATCAACAAATACGATACACCTTTGACAAAATTGTATAAATATAGTTTATGTTCCACACATTTATGATTATAATTGTATTTATTTTGGTAACCTATCAAAAATTTCCACATGGAAACTTATGAAATAGGCAGGTAGGTAGATAGTCCTAGGTAGGTTAGGCCATATGGCACTTCTACTAGATTAGGTCACATGGCACCTAGGCTAGTTATTTTGTTATTTTTATTTTTACATTACAAAAGAGAGTATTCTATGCATAGAATGTCAAATTTGAACAAGTTTAAATATTCTTATCAAGTCTTTAAGAAAATCTAAGACTTTGTCTCATGAGGAAAAAAAAGGTTCAAGGACTCATAAAAAATGTCTAAAATTATTTTTTTGGCCCATGATTTTTATCACAAACACATTATGTGTTAATGTGTATAAAATTTATGAATTTGACAAGAATCAAATGCAATATTGTACTGTAAATTTTTGGGAATTTTAGGCTATTGATAGAACATGGCGCACATTAGATAAATTTTACTATTCTCAATTTCATAAATGAAAAAAATAGATATTTTAATGGCCTATATAAAATTTGGAACAAAATATTTCATTTGACATAAGACAAAAAGGTGAAATGTAAGATAGGTCATGGGAAATGTGAAAAAAAAGGTGAATTTCAAAGTCCTTGGAGTGAGTCCTTAGGGTTCAAATGTGGTACCCTGATCATGTTTAGACCTCACTATGTTGCAACTACATAAACAACAATGTGCTAATGTGACAATGATGAGCTAACAAATCATCAATGGACACATGATAATTTTAAATTTGTTTCAATATCTAATATTTTTTGAATTTAATTTAAATCATTCAACTTAAGGCCAATAATATGTTGACACATGACACTTAGGTCAATAAGTAGCTAAACCTAAAGCAGCTAAACATTAATACCTACATTTCCTAAGCTAAGTAAGTAAGTAATTAGGCCTAAATAAATAGGTAAATAGGCTTAGGTTAGGTAGGTAGGTAGGTCATTAGGATAACCTTATTTTATTTTGGGTTTAACCTTTATGGCCAAACCTTTTTTTATTTGTTTATTCCAAATGTCATTTTTAAAAAAATACTCCAAGTGCATTTAGTTATATATTTTACAAACTTGAAAGGTATGACAAAAAATATGGGATTAAAAAGTTAGTTGTGTCTTAATTGCAATTCACTTACAACTACTATAAGACATGTTAGTGAATGAACATTTAAACTCTCAGAGGATTTTAAATTTTAATACATTGTCCTTTTGCCTTTCAAATGCAAAAGGTTTTTCAAGCCTTGATTTAACATAGCCATAGCCATCTCCATTGCTCAAAAAAGACATAAAATGAAGAAGATATGGTTGTCAAAAGTAAACATGGTCAATATTTTGTGATTAGCCTAATTCACATTTTAAGATTCAATACATTCGCCTTCTTCATGGTTTTTTTTATGTCATTCATTTACTTTGGAGCTCAAATAGTTGATGTAGATCTTAACTTGACACGCCTATAACACTTTAAATTGTTGAAAACAAATAAGAAACAAGAAAGATATAAGGTTTAGAAATAAAGGTTCATTTTTTAAAAAAAACACACAATATGTGATTTTGACATTCCTTGTGTTTCTTCTATGTTGTTCATTTGCCTTTGAAGTTGAAACATATAATGTAAAGCTTACCTTGGTGTTCCCACGGTGTTTTACATCACACAAAATAGACAAGAAACAATATAAATCCAAAACATTTAATAACCGGCCAATGATTGATGATGGACAAGTTCTACCTTAACATATTTAATTTACTAAGTACACTAACTATTATAGTTCATAATAGTTAATACACAATAATATCAACTATTAATTTGGAATCTAAATAATAATGTATAATAAATTTATTATTATTATTATTGAATAATACCCTAGGTTAACTATTAATTATTAACTTTTAGTTATGTTAGGCTAGGTTATGGTAGCCTAGCCTAAAATGACTAGTATTTGGGTAGTTGCACAACGAATCAATATCGTAGTTGCAAAGAAGTTACTAATGAGTGTTTCATTTATTCTAATTGTATTATAATTTTCATATGCAACTCTCATGCAACTTGTTGACAAACTCAAACATGGTTGACCAAAGCTATATATGATGCATACATTCATCCATATAACAATCCATCTTGAAATTAATATACATCTATAATAGAACTCCATGAATTTCTAATGTAACATTTTTTTAAAAAAATTTCCATATTTCCATGGGAAGTTGTAACATAGTTATAGATTAATTGTTTCAAAGCTCTAGTTGTAGGGTAACAACATTTCTATAAACATAATTTCTCATAGTGAAAAGTTTGAATTTTGATCCTATAGTTGCAAATATTCTCAAAGCTAATTGCAAATGACTAATAATCACATGTAGTCGCAAACAAAATGGTTACATTTTGGTTGATTTTTACTAATGAATAGACATTTTTTTTGAACGACACCATAGGACATAGTTTTTTTCAAACTCGTTTTCAATGAATGTAAGAAAGTTGGTAGGTGAACTCTTTCACGACAATTTTCAAGCAAGCCTCCAACCAAATCCATTTGAGTATATGGGTCAAAATTTGGGAAACCTAAGTAGCTCAACAAAAGGTGAAACAATAAATAAAAGAAAAAAATTCAACAGCAAACGCATGTTGTACCTAGGTTGCATCCTTTTGACCCATAATAAACAAAATAAGAGTTTGGGGGCAAACCCCCAAACTAGGAAAAAAAACATCATGAGCAAAAACATCAACACCAAGAAGAAGATGATGAAATTAACAAGGACCGAATCAAGAAAAAAAATTAATGGACAAAAACACCAACACTAAGAAGAGGAACATGATTAGATTAATAACTAAGTTTGACCATAAAGTCGGAAGAAGAGTTCCATGAGTAAGAATATGAACATTAAGAAAAGGACGAGCTTCGTGAATAAGAGTTTTCCAACAACATGAAAAAGAAGATGATTATATCAACATTTAAGTTTGACAAAAACTAGGGAAAAAAAGTTCCATGAACAAGAGTACCAACACCAAGAAGAGGAAGAAATTCATGAACATGAGTTCACCAAAACAAGCTCCTATAGCAAGAAGAGGAAGACAATTAGATTAGTAGCTACATTTGACTAAAGACACAAAAAAGAAGCATTGAATTCAATTGGGAAAAAGAAAAGCTTCATGAACAAGAGTTCTACACCAACACTAAGAAGAGGAAAACAAAGCTTGCATTTTCCAACAATTTTGAGTTGCTTCACAATCACCTCGACAAGAGAAAAAAAAACTTTGACAAAAATTTCACATGAGAAGAAAATTCGAAAAGCAAGGAAGCTCCAAGGCACAAATGTACAATATGGAGCTTTTGAAAAAATGCAACTACCACACCCACAATTTTTGGCACCATAGATGTGTGTTAAGGATTTTAAGGTTTAGCAAACATGGTTACACCCATTTCCATCAATTTTGTAATTGATTTAATTTAAATCAAAACCACACACACAAATGGGAACATTTTATAAAAAATGATCAATTTGCATGCTCATGGTGTTTGATGACGAGAGATGTGTGGGACAATTGCCAATTGTTGGTTGTTTGGTTATGAGAGAGAAAAGGCACATTCACAAGGCTTCATGTGTTTTGAGATTTTCCATTTTCAACCAAGAGCCCCCCCCAAATTTGCATGCCCATATCTTGTTCATATCTCCATGGGTTTCAACAATTCAACTTGGGTTGGATGCATCAAGAGGTAATCCATGAATTCTTTTTGAACTCCATTTTTATTCCTTCGCTCCCTTATAATTGAATTGTTATTCCTTTGAACACCGACCAGCTTACCTTAGTCCCAATTCATTTAAAAATTAGTTACCAATAGGTTTTGACCATAAGTTCAAGTTTTATTTTATTTTTTAAAAAGGTCAATTACTTGGTCTAATTTTAATGGAAATTCCAACAATATGTTGATACCTTAGAAACTTAGAATTTAGACTTGAACCTACCTAATAAAAAACATGCAAAATTTGATGATTATAACCAAAATATATAATGACATACTCTTGAGAGGGTGAAGATCCCCTAATGAACCAAAAACAAGAAGAAAGGAGGACATTCATATCATATAACCAATAAATAATAATGTTTTTTTTAATTAAAAAAAAACTAGAATAGCCATTGAAAGCAACCCACAATTGTCCCATTGGTATGATTTAGTGGTATGGCCCTTTTTTTTTGGTAACACAAAGGTTTTGGGGTCAAATTTCAAACCCATTGGTGTGTAGATGAAAGCTTTACCTTGTCCTTTGTCACTAGGCTTGACTTGGGAGTATTACTAACAACGTGTTAGTTGAATCTACTATTGTGTTTCAAAAAACATTCAACAAGTAACGCATCACTAAATGACTTTATCCTTTACGATAGGTTGCAACCTCAATCTAAAAACTTGCCTTCCTAGATCTAGAACTTTTCATTTGGATGCACATACTTCTAAGGAACATGCTCATCCATCATATGCACACAGAAAACTTCAAATGTCACTCACACATTGGTCAAGTTTGAGATAAAATTCTATGTTGAAATCCAACACCAATGCATGATCTCTTTCCTATAGGTAGAGCCAATAAAATCCACCAACACAAGGCAATGGGGAAAACATGGATTTTCTTGTTTTATTTTCAAAATCCAAATGTTGTGTTTGTTGACAAACATCCAATTCACGATTATATGTTGTACCATAATAGAATAACATGATGCAACTTGCAAGTGATAAGAAAATTGTAACATGATTAAGGTTTTATTGTTAAGTTGTAGAATATTCATAATTTAGTGAATAATCATTTGTAACGTAAGAGTTGTTAATAAGACATCATCCATCCATGGTAACATTACTAGAATAAAATGGATGAAAATATTCTAAGCTCCATTACGAGAACATCATCCCTAACTAATAAGTAGTCAAAAATTCGTAACACATAATTCATTTCTTATTCACATAATGTTTTTAAAACTTACCACATGGTTATCAATTTTGTAAAAATCATCAACTTTGAGATGCTACAAATTTGTTGCAAGGGTGGACTTGAATAGCCCTCTTCAAGTATTTATCTTGAATCACATACATCCCACATATATGACAATACAAATCCAAGATTTGTTTCCTAAAGATAAATCATATCCAAAAAAATTGTTACAATTTTTTCAATTGCCCATGTGGTTCATTCTAATTCAAGTGCGATGTTATTTTAATTAAAATACATACATGAACCATTTACAATATATTTGGAGAGTATAAAAATATTCAATACTAGGTCTTATGTCTAATGCTCGAATGAAATGGGATCCCAATTATCCAATTATTAGATATTAATGTTTGCGAATTGACATATTCAAATTTTGTGTTTAATTTTTACTTCTAAATTATATTTGGGATCTTATTTTTTACCAACTTTTATCACACTAGGTACTAATTAGTGTTGTGCATGTAAGTGTCAATGGCCATATATAGATTGTGTATAATTCGCGTAAGTGTAAATGATTTACACTTACATGCCAATTTTTTATACATTTACACTTACATTGCTAGCATGTAAATGTTTTTTTTAACACTTACATGTGGGCAGTATAAAAAATATATATGTACTTACATGACCCCGTGTAAAAAATTAGGGTTGTGAAATATTCGTGTAAACATGTTAGGGTTAGGAAGGGAGTTACTTGTGTGTGCAACAACTCCTTCATTTGTTTTTACTATGTGCCATCACCGTTGGATCTTGCCATCATCCTTTTTCATGTTGTCTTCATGTGAGCAAGTTAGTATTTTACCCCTTCAAGGTCTTGCTCCCATCGTTGTTTGGTGTTCATGTGTTTGTGATGGTTGGTGTTATGTGTCGTCTTGCTCCCCTTTGTCATTTTATGTGCAAAAAACTAGAGTGGTGAAGTCCAATGTTGGTTGTTGTCATCACCATCATAAAGAACCTGCAAGCTTTTGTTGCCATCGTTTTGTTCAAGTGAGCAATGTCATGCCTTGACTGAACTATTATGGTGGTTTTTGCTTACTCATATGTTTTTCAAGGCGATGAAGCTTTGAAGCTTCAGTGGTTTCAAGTTTCAAACACCTCTTGTTTTTGTGCGTGCACGGTTTAAATCTTTTTCATCATTGTTTTGTTTACAACCTTGTTCTTGTTTGTTGTTGTTTGTGTGTGCAAGTTTTAGAAGCCAAGAAGGGAAAAATTTGACGCACTACTAAGCTTGACACATGGTGGAATGCATTGAACTCATCATTTTCCTCAATTGAACAAGGGCATGCCCTAACCCAACTTTCTTGGTGTTATTCGGCTTGCTCACGTGTTTCTCGGTGTGGTGAAGTTTTGTGAAGCTTTGGGGGTCTTGCACCTTTTGTTTTTGTGTGTGTGCGGTCTTGTTCATGTTTACTGTTGTTTTTGTGTGTGCAGTCTTGCTCTTGTTTATTGTTGTTTATGTTTGTGCAAGTTCTAGGAGCTAGGATCGGCAAAACAAGACACGTGGCTCTTTCAAGTGAGCAATGTTGCCTTGACCTAGCTCTTCTAGTGTTCTCTTACTTGCTTAAGTGTTTCTCAAGGTGCTAAAGTTCTATGAGGTTCAGGGGGTTTTGCACCTCTTGTTTTTGTGTGTGTGTAGTTTCTTCTTGTTTTTGTGTGTGCGATTTTGCTCATGTTAGTCATTGTGTCTATGTGTGTAGGTTATTAAAATTAAGATTGGTAGAACTCAACGTGTAGCAGAACATACAACACAACATAATAGAACTTGACACATAATGCAACAAAACTCGCAACACAACGCATTAGAGTTCGCAACATAGTGCAACAAAATCGTAGTGTAGCGCACCGCAATAGAGTCACAACATAACATAGTAGAGTTTGCAGTGTAATAAAGCTTGCAGTGTAACATAGTGCAATGCAATAGAACTTGCAACGAAACACAATAGAATTTGAACGCAATGTAATGCAACACGACACAACAAAGTTCACAACGTAACACAACAAAGTTTGTAATGCAGCATAGTTCGACGCATAACGTAGTAGAATTCGATGCGTAGCCCAATAAAACTTGACGCGCAACAAAGTTCGATGTGTGCTGAAGTTTGATGCGTGGTGAAGCTCAATGTGCGCCATTAGTTCCTTTAGGTGAGCAATTTCATGCCCCTAACTTAGCTATGTTGGTGGTATTTGTTTGCTCACATGTTTCTTAGGGTGGTGAAGCTATGTGAGGTTTTGGGGGTTTCGTGTTTTTTGTTTTCATGTGTGCACAATTTGTTCCTTTTCATTATTGTTTATGTGTGTGCGTTCTTGTTCATGTTCGTCATTGTTTCTATGTGTGTAGGTTTCAAGAGCCAAGATCAACGAAGATCAACGAAGTTCAATGTGTGGCATTAGTTCTTTTAGGTGAGCAATACCATGCCCTTGACCTAGCTCTCTTGGTGTTTTCTACTTGCTCATGTGTTTCTCATGGTCATGATCAGTTTGTGACATTCTAACAGTTTCATGCCTCTTGTTTTGGTCTATGCAAGACCTTGATATTTTGTGTGTGCACAATCTTACTCCTATTTGATGTTTTTTTATGTGTGTAGGTTCCAGGAAGAGAAATTGGTGGAGCCCAATGTCACCACTAGCAAGTTCTTTAGGTGAGCAAGAACTTCCTAACTCACTTCTATAATTTGGTCATCATTTTCATGATTTTTCATCTTCTTCCAATTTCCCCTTCTTGTACTCTTGCTAGACTTCTTATTGCTTATTATGTGCGTGGACCAAAAGCGATATGACTCAAGGGATGACGTAAATGAATGCAGCTTGATCTTCACCATGTTTTTAAATTTATTTTAGGTTAGCAAGGCCTTTGGGTTGCCTAACCTTCACCCAAATGTTGTTGTTTTTTAGTTAGGAAACTTAAAAAAATCTAAGTTTAGAAGTTTGCAAATATTTGTTATTACTTGGTAAGGTCAATCAACAGTTCAGGTAACAATAGATCTCTACAAGTCAAGTGCTAGTATATTTCTACAATGCCAATTAAGATTATCTGAGGTTGTAAGTACAAGAACATTGTCAATTGGCGAATCATGTAGTAGTAGAGATTCTCTGTTACAATGAAGGATTGAGATCAAATAGGTGACTTATTTTAAATAACTATGGGATATCACATTATGGATGTGCTACAATACTTGAATAGTAAAGAGGTATTTAAAGCACCTTAAACAAGTAGCAATAGTGATTTTGTGCAACAATAGTAACTTGATCTACAACAACAAATCAAAATTTGGACAAGAGCAATACTAAAAAGGTATATGAAGCACCTTAAACAAGCAGTAACAATGATTCGTGCAACAATAGTAATAATCTATAGCAATAGATCAAGTTTTGGATAGTAATAGGGTTTTTGAAGTGAACTCTCCTTTCTATTATCATTTTTGCATGTTTTGATTTGATTGAAAGAAGTCACAAATTGTGATCAAATATCTAATTTGTTTTTTCTATATTATTTTAGGGTATGGTAGAACAACTGGAACATTATGCAAAACTACAGACTTCCAACTCTTTGCCCTTTTAGGGAAAGCATCATGTGGAACTGTCCTTGGCTGAAGATAGTCTCTGAATCTTGTAGTTAGGGGAACATGTTTTTCATCTACATGTGTTAGCATGAACACCTCAATTTCAAATAATAGGGACATAGATCGAGCAAAATTTTTATTAACTTTACACAAACAAACTGAATTTTAGGCTGTTTATGGTCAAAAGTTTGTCCCATGGGCTTTTTTTGTTATGAACAATGGGGATCTTCGCAATTGTGATCAAGTGCAACAATTGAGATGTTTTATATGTTTTCCCAATGTTGTACCTCCTTCTTTGATTGAAAAGAAGATTTAAAGGAAAAAGGGGATCATTGCTTACAACACCTCATTTGGGATTGGTTCCATGAAAAGGCATGTTGAAGCTAAACATCTTGAGATCATAACTCCATATGTTGAAGAAGTTGTCGCAGACAACATTTCAGGGTCATAGACAATGGATGATGCCCACTGTAAGGCCATGTAGTTAGCCAAGAAATGGTCCAAAGTAACACCTAGTGTTATTTTTGTTTTTTTTGGGAGCAAAATTCCTTATAAGAAGCAAGATGAAACTCAAAAGTTATTTATGGAAGACTTGGTGTTGCTAACGACTAAAGGGTTCTTCCCCTTAAACACATGTGAAAGTATCTTGCTACCCCCTAATCATCCATAAATCAAATGTTGCCATAATTGTAGGTGTGGCATTAAGCAAAGGTTGAACATGCAACTCTAAACAACATGTAACCATGTTTAGAATGATTTCTTCAAATAATGTTTTTTGAGAAAGAAAAACCACTAAGGGATCCAAAGAATTTGGATCTCCTAGTTCTTCTAATCAAGAATTGGCATGATAATCCCACAATTGGATTTGAGGCTAAGAAAGGACCTCAAGATGTGAATGAGTTTGGAGAGGCTGAGGAGGAGATACTAGATTTGTTGGATGCCGAATTTCCTAATGAGGTTGAGGGTCATGTTGAAAAGTGTGTAGAATTGGGACATGTATCCATGATTTCAGTAGTGTTTTGTTTATTCTACACATGGAACTTTTTTTGTTTTGATTAATCTCTTATCCCATGTTGTCATGTTGATGAATGTGCCAATTCTATGATCACATTGAAAACTAGAATTGATATGACTCTTTTCAAATGATCAATTTGATCAAAGTTTGCATGTTTTAGCATCTTCTTTATTTCATTTTTTGTTTTTTGTTTTGTTTTACTCGCATGTAAGTGTAAATGTAAAAAGTTTTACACTTACAGATCTTTACACGGCGTGTAAAAACAGTGTAAGTGATTGACACTTACACTTGCACTGTTTTACATGGCCAAAAATTATTTTTACAGCCTTACACTTACATGTTTCAAGTTTGTTAATTACAATTACACGTTTTGTGATCCTACATTTACACTTACATGGTGTGTAAAGAAAAACTTTGAAAAGATTTACACTTAACAGGGAGTGTAAGTCCTAAACTATATACACACAGAACACTGGTACAAATCTCTATTGATAGGTCTAGTGTGGTATAAATTATTATATATTATTTTAAAGAAAAATGAAATTCATAAAATATTGGAGATATGGATCATGGCACAACATTGAATGTAACTTGTACCAATTAAAGACACTAGAATCTCAAATGTATAAGTTGCACTATAAACCTAAATGCAATTAGTGAATGGATGATATTTTTCAGTTGTTAACATTTGGACGTTGATGAAAAACTTAAATTAGGTTCATGAACATTGATATTACAAATTTTTCAATTGCAACTAATTTTCACAAAACATTTAATTAGTAGTAAAAACTGATTATTATGAAAAAGGTTAAACCTTGCATTTGACAATACTATAATGGACTCACAGGCTGCTTTTTTTGGAATAATTGACATATATTTTACATTTTTATTACAAGTGAATAATGCCTTTTTAATTAAGTCACACACAAGATTCCATATTGAAATTTTATTTTTAAAACCCTAAGTTGAATGTAGTATTGCATTACTTGATCCCCAAGATAACATCATAGTGAAGACTATGCTAGTACAAGCCAGCTTTGAAAAGAGGGAATACCTGTAAAACCATGATATTATGATTTTCATGAACAAAAAGTTCTTGAATGTTGTTGTGCCCAGACTTGACCCGAAATCGAACAAATGAGAAAAATCATCAAAGTGCAAGAATGACTAAGAACATCAATGGAAGAAGACATACTATATATATGTGATGAAATAGTTCAAGATGGGAAAAATGACAATGTCGTGAGATAAATATGCTACATTATCATCTCATATTGCTCTGCTTTCAATCTAGTTGCAAAAAAACATTTAAAGCACACTAAAACCCAAAACCAAAGCCGGTAATTTACAGCACCATTAAGTGTTAAGTGAGTAAATGAACTGGCTAAACTAATATTATTTTACATTAAGGAACCAAGCTTAGTGAAACCGTGTGCTCCTTTCTAACTCTTGAGAAGAGCCACAGAGTACATTTAGGGTGTCCAAAGATGCACCATACCGATCAATCAAACCTTGTAAGGTTTGTGTGAAAAGAAGTACAACAATAAAAAAGGAAAGGAGTTCTTTAGAAACAGCTACAAAAAACAAACCCATCTTCCCACTTTCTTTCAAATTGGAAGGATTTGAGAGTAATGTGCAGAACGCAAAGCTAAAATAAGAAAGGAGTTGGATTAATTCTTTTGTTTCCAATGGACATTCATGAAAAGCCCATTTGATTCATGCAATAGATTTTTTTTCACCTCCACCGGATGGCAGGCTTTGTTTCTCCACCTCCATAAGAATCTCTTCGCCTTGGTGACTCTGCTCCTATTTCACCCTCAGACTTCTCATTCCAGATCCTGCCCTTTGGACTAACATGTGTCTGAAAAACAACACAAACTTGCTGCAAATGTTAGTACAAAAGAAGAGATGGAGATGGATTACAGCCAAAACTGAAAATAACTTCATGATAGCCACTGAAAGCTTTCCAAATGAGAATCACAAAATGTCAAAGAGTGTTCAGTGATGTTAAGTGTAGGGTATTACAGGAAGGAGGGCCCATGCAAGGCAATAACCAAGCACTAGTGTGATTCCAGTAATGCCCATGTTATCCAAGGGCATTACCTCATGTAAAGGCAGAACTGGAAATTTTCTTTCTAACTCAAATGGACACAATTTGAGCAAGTGATGTGATGGATAAGATGCATCAACACAAATAAAAGAACAGAAGAACCCACCTTGAAAAACAAAAGAACCAGCCTAAAAATGGAAGATCCCGCTGTACAATGAAATAGTTTGCATGGGACACAAAATTAACCCCCATTTGCTTGTGGAGGATAGATTTCACTTTAGTACATGACTGACCTTAACACTAAAAAAATTCCATGTGGGCTTTAAGAAGTAGAAAAACTCAATACCCATTATTGATGAGTAGCATCTTTTAGCAAATTCTTGTTATTGTTTGAAATGGACGACAGAAGATTACCTGAAAGGAATTGGCGTGCTGGTTGCGGGTAGTGCTACTTTGGGAATTGGACTTGCCAAGTTGTGCACCACCACCTTGAGATAGACGTCTTTGAGGAGGCTTGGCACGCATCTCCATATCATCAGGATTTCGATTCTTGGGATTGCTGAGAGAACGAAACTTGGCTTTTGCCGACTCTGTGGCAGTCATGTAGCGGCTTGTTGTTGTTGCTGTGCTGCTGCTGCTCTTGAAGCTCGTTGGGACAGCATTCTCTCCATTTTCTTCCCCCACAGCCTTGTCATTCATTGTGTTCATCTCTGATTTTCCATTACCTGTTACAAAATTCATGAAGTGACCACAAGTTCAGGAGCTTCTGTGAAGGGGTAAAAAGGACCTTGAAACAGGCTGCTGTTCTGGGAATGAGGGCCTCAAGCAATGTGGGTAGAATTTGCTGTTACAAATGGACAGCTGTTATTCATTTGAGAGGAGAGGAGGCACCTTACCCATAAGGTATCATCCTCTGTTGAGGCACAAATTCTACTGAGGCTAATGCATGCCCCTCCACATACACTAGAAAAGCTCTACTGGTTCTTTACATACAGGAGAGGCTGGCAGGCTGAGTACAGGCTGCCAAATTTTTTGGAAGGGTCTAAAGATACACCCTTCCCCTTCATAAAGAACCTTCAAGAAAATTTGTGTTGACTCACTTCAAATGTGAAAGAAAGAGCTATGAACATAGAAATAAAAAAGAGGTAGCTTCCAAATTATGGATGGTCTGCTGACAGTCTGGTGTGTGATCTTCCAGGAATCGGAAGGCCCTGCACCAGATTTCACTCTAAAGAAGTCCTTGAAATACACTAGAGAAATTCTACCAGTCCTTCACATGTGTGTGTGTGAGAGAGAGTAAACTCTATTTGATCACTTAGGTCATCACATGTGCCTGTTAAACCCTCATCAGGTCAGGCAGAGTGCAACTTTACCTGTGGGGCTCAGCTTCACATTCACCTTGCTGCCAGTGCTTCCACCACCCTGGTGCTCATGTTGTTCGTAGCCATCCATCAGGGTTGACAAGTTGCAGCTCTCCAAACACATCATCAGTTCACTTGTTTCTCCATCTTTAACAACCCCATTCTCTTCTTCTGCTTCTTCTTCTTCTTCTTCTTCTTCATCTTCCTTAAGTGACGAGACTCCAGGAAGATCTGGTGACAACTGAGCCTGCAAAGGTGATGGAGCTGTTGCTGTAGGAGAAAAAGGTGCATGCAAGGAATCCATTGAAGCCAGTGGGGTTGTCAGGACTGCCATAGTAGATTCATCCAATGCTGGTGGTGATGGAGGCACTCTTGAGGGTGGTGAATCAGCAAAGCCCTTGAGAGGTGGCAGCGATGGGCCTTCTGGGGTGGATGGTTCAAGCAGCTGAGAGTCCACTTGGTTGTAGGTAACAGGAGGTGAGTGTACCACATCTACAAGAGCCGGCATTGGTTTGGACACAGAGAATGGATCAGTTACAGAAGGTGGGGTTGGAAGTGGGAAGGGAATAGATTTGAACAGACTCTCTTGAACCGGGCTTTTTGAATTTCTGATCTGAGGATTCAAAGCTCCTGCTGCCAGAAGGTTCTCACCATCAACTTTTTTCTTCACCTTCTTTGTCATACTGCCAGCTTCAGCTTCCTTCGTGCCACTATCACAAAATTTTCCTGGAGATGCTTCAGAAACAGTAGTAGTTCTGCAAACTGATGTCTCCTTCTGATCATCAAGATAATGATTCTCCCAAGGACGTGCAGCTGTCCACCGCTCCAGCCAGCTCCAAATCCAGTGACACTGATGGTCACTTTCACCATCCATGAGCAAGGATATTGGATTTGATACATTTTGCTTCAGCTTCAGAAACAAAAGGTTCACAACTTCAGAATCACTCAGTGGTCCACCAAAATAATATCAGTAAAACACACACAAGATTAGTAGGTGCCATTTTATGTATGTATGTGGGAAATGCAAAGTCCTGAGGTACTTCAAAGAGGTACAAGTACCTATTTCAAAGTTGTTATGAAGATACACAGGCCACAACAATCTGCAATGAACTAGACTGGTTTCCACTACTACCTGTTGTGAGAAGGGCACATGAGCTACAATTCGCTCATGTTTCCAAGTACCATCTTCAAGACTTTGTGTAAAGCTTGCATCCCAGCGCTCTGCCTGAAACTTGCATGATGAAGCATCAGCATCAGCAGCCATGTGAGAAAATGACAAAGGTGGAAAACAAAGAAGACCCATTTCAATAAAGAGTTAGTCATCTGCTTTAAACCTCTGTGTGCATGGTTTCCGACACTGAGAGACAGAAGAGAGAAGGAAAGACAGAACAGAGAAATTTTCTGAGGAGACAAATATCTTCTGAAGTTTCAGAAATGTACATTACCGAGATATCTTGATTTGCACAAGAGCCATTGATCTGCCGATGTCGTAGCAATTTGTATTGTACAGCTTGCCCCTCCTTAGACATTCGAACACGATGACCACGGACTCGAGCTTGAACACGAACAAGGGCTTCCACAGCTCGCAGCGTAGTACCCGCTTGCCTTCTCACTCTATGGCCACGAACCAGGGCTTGAAGTCTGACCAGCCCTTTCAAAGCCCGTAGTTTCCACCCAGTCCAACACAACAACATAGCGCAACACAATGTGACACAGGCCCCACCACACACACACACACACACACACACACAAAAACCATTTTTTCATTACAAGCTTTCCAATACTTCTCGTTTGCCATCTGTACCTGCAAACCTCACAAGTTGGGGAGAAAAAACAAACAAACAATGACAGACCGAAAGATTGACAGACCAACAGACAGACAGACAGCATGTGCTGTGAACCTTCAAGAAAGAGGAGCTTGAAATGGAATTTTTGTTTCACATACCAAGGAACCTCTTGCAAAAGCTTGCTCAATCTTGGTAACTGTTGGATCTGCTGATGAACTTTCGTCCTGCTCTTGATGCAGCACCAACTCTGATGCAGATTGCTTTGCATGATTGCTCCCATTGGTACTAATACTCTCCACATCTCTGGCTGCTGCTGCCAGTGGTGGTGACAACTCCCATTTGTGTTCCTTCTCCTGAGAGCTGTTATCAACTATCACATGTGCATCTGTGGCTGCTGCTGCTGCCCCTATGACAGCAGTAGTAGTAATGGGTGGTTGCTTCTTATTATTACTTCGTCCCTGCTGCTGCTGCTCAGCTTCATCAAGGCTCATTTTTCCAAAGGAAGGAAGTGGAAGAGGTGTTGGCTCTTGGAGAAGAGTCATAGTCGAGGCAGTGATGCTGCTGCCGAATTTCTCATTAGTGTGGATTTTCTGCAACACACAAATGAAACCATCACAATTCAGAACAATCACCACTTTCTCTCTTCTCTCCCTTCCTATACCACATGTTGTTGACATTGCACAGCACAAAGTTGCCAACAATTTGTGTAAAAATGCTTGAGAGACACAAAAATACCAAACATAAAAACCCAGGCAACAACAACAAGATTTCATTGTCTGCCTCCTGATCTGCTGCTCAAGTCTATTTAGTTTTGTCACATTCAAGTTGGTACAGAAATCAGGAGAAATCATGAGAGTAGTAGTGCATGGGACTACTGACTTTCACTGTATCTGAATCTTTGTTGTCAGACTTTTCCTTTGATGGTGATCTGAAAGCCTTCTTCACTGCTTGAAACCATGCTGTGGTTTTGTTCGGTTTCCCCATTGCTAACAAGTTTCCAACACTGCGCCTTTGCCTACTTTCACAGGTATAAGCTTAGAAGAAGAAGGAAGAACACCTGGCACCTGCTGCATGTGTGAAGAAGAGCAGCACTTAGACACCCATCAGAGGCCACAGAGAAGAAATCATCATGTGTTGAGGAAGAGCATTTTACCAACACTCAGAAATGAATCAATGAATGCCTTGGATAATCAATCCCCACCTGCATCCCCATATTCTAGAATACCTGGAAAAACGCAGCATCTGAAAGAACCGGAAGAAAGTTTTGCAACCATCAACGGGATCTGAAAGAACTGGAAGTAAGACCTTCCAAGCAGCAACAGGATCTGAAAGAACCGGGAGAAAGACTTGCAACCAGCAACAGGATCTGGAAGAACCGGGGAGAAACACTTGAAACAGCAACAGGATCTGAATGAAAGTCTGGAAGAAAGAACTTGCAACAGCAACCGATACCAGAGCAGCAAGCAGGCAGACATGCAGGAGGTGATGCGTGAAGAAGATGCCTAAGCTCTCTTAGTGCTTGCTTATTACCTCCTACCTAGAGTTAGTGCTTGTACCTCAAAAGCTCAATGACGGCTCCCACGAGGATCAAAGCTTCTCAAGCTCTCAACTATGCCTCTACTTCTCCTTCTCGCAACACTCACCAAGTAGGAGAATCCAAGATTCTCAAGTTCTCAACTTTGCTTCTTCTCTGTCTCCTTTTTTTTCTTCTTCACGTAAATGCACCACCACCACAGTCACTAAGTAGCAGGATCAAAGCTTCTCAAGCTCTCAACTTCACCTATACTTCTCCTTTTTCTTCTTCGAGCCAACACACCACCACTCATTAAGTAGGAGGATCAAAGCTTCTCAAGCTCTCAACTTTACCTATACGTTCTTTTCTTCTCCTTCTCCTTCTTCCTTCTTCAAGCCAATGCACCACCATTCACTAAGTAGAAGGATCAAAGCTTCTCAAGCTCTCAACTTCACCTATACTTCTCTTCTTCTTGTTCTCCTCCTTCTTTCAAGCCAATCCAACACCACTCACTAAATAGGAGGAAGACAGCTTCTCAAGCTCTCAACTTTACCTATACTTCTCTCCCTTCTTTTTCTTCAAGCCAATGCACCACCGCTCACTAAGTAGGAGGATCACAGCTTCTCAAGCTCTCAACTTTACCTATACTTCTCTCTCTTCTTCTTCTTCAAGCCAATGCACCACCGCTCACTAAGTAGTAGGATCACAGCTTCTCAAGCTCTCAACTTTACCTATACTTTTCTCCCTTCTTCTTCTTCTTCTTCTTCTTCAAGCCAATGCACCACCACTCACTAAGTAGGAGGATCAAAGCTTCTCAACTTTGCCTATACCTCTTCTTCTTCTTCTTCTTCTTCTTCTGCTTCTTTTGCCTTTGGCTCAAGGGAAGACAACTGATGATCTACCTCCTATTTTTGCAAACAGACCTAAACGAAAAAAGCCTGCTGCTGCTGCTGCTGCAACACTCAAGTTCTCAACTTTGGCTGTAGTTCAGCTTCTTCCTCTTCAAGTTCTCAACTTTTCAGCTGGAAATTCTTCTTCTTCTTCTTCTTGGTGGGTTTTTTTTTGGGTTTGGTTCAAAGGGGAGACCAACTGATGATATTCTCCTTTCTGCAAACAAAGCCAAAACTAAAAAAGCCTGCTGCTGCTGCTGCTGCTACTGCTGCTGCAACTACTGCAACACTACTACTACTACTACTACTGTGGTCCTCCTGACTTGTTCTTACAAGCAAGCAAATGCCTGTGACGCCATTGCTGCTCCCACCATCCTCGCTGCACAACAAAATCCTTTTTTCTGTTTTTTCTTTTCTTTTTTTGCCAATTTTGTGATGAAGCTCCCTCCAGTGGTGTTCATCCAAAGTACATTTAGCCAAATTTGGCGATATCCAAAATATATCAATAGTAGAAAACCATGAATACCTTTTAAGTTTTCATATTCTAGGCAATTGTAGCGATTTGTTTTTCATTTTTTTTCGTTTTCTGGCGAATGAATTGCTTCTAAAAAACAGGGAATTTGTGACGGAATATTCCATTTTAAAAATATTTTTTCACAAAATGGCGAAAGTTTGTGACCAAACAAAAAAACTTTCGCCATTTTGTGAAAAAATATTTTCAAACAAAACAAAAACCACTGCTTCTTCATTCTTCTTCTTCTTCGTCTTTCTAGCTTTTTTTTATTGGCGAAACTCAATTTTTAAAATTAGAAAATAGAGTGATTTTGGAGGTTTTCAATGGCCTGAAGTGAGGGAAAAAAATAGCGACAAATCGCCAGATTTCTGTACTTGGGTTTTCCAGTCTGTAAGTCAAAAGATAAAAGGATGATTAAAAGATTTGTATTTCGTGTTTGGTTAATAGCCAGATTTGGCTAAATCTTCCAGGGATGATCGCCACTTTTTGTACATGTTCCGATGGATGATAGCCACTTTTGTCTACAAATAAAAATTCCTAAAACAAAAACTGCAAGTTCCTTCACGTTCTCTTCACTTGCTCTTTTTTTCTCACAGCTCTTTCATTTACTTCGTTCAATTTGGAAACATTTTTATTCATTTTTATTTTTATTTAGAAAATTTGAAGATTTTTTTTTAAAAAATTAGCTCTTTTGACTGTAAATTAGAAAAAAATAGCGAAATTTTCCACCCAAAAAAGGCAATATTAGTCAAATTTGTACTAAAAAAAAATTATTTCCAAAAACTTTAAATAAAGAAAAACCAATGGTAAAGAAAGGAAGGAGAGACTACTATTTGTTGGCTTTGTTACTGTAAATTAGAAAAATTAGAAAAAAAAAATCCCAAAAATAACAAAATTAGTCAAAATTACACTACTAAAACATAATTTTTTTTAAAAATTTAAATTTGTCCTAAAAATACACTGGTAGGCTAGGTAATGAAGGAGAGACGAGGTATTGGAACTATGCCTAGTTTTCCATTTGGTCCCACATTTGGAGTGAGTGTTCACCAGGTGTTGTTGTTATGGAGTGAATGAATGAACTCTTTGTGAGTTAAATTTTACAACAATTTAGGAAAATTAAGAACAAAACTGTTCTTGATTTTTTTTTTCCTCACAGATCTTTTACTGGGTAAAATTTGGAAGAAATTAATTTGTTGTCCTTTCTGCCTGTAAGAAAGGAAGGTTCAAAGGGTGAGAGACTATGGAATGATGTAGTTTTCATTTGGTCGCCCACATTTTGAGGGAATGTTAAGTGCTGTTGTTGCTAATGTTTCAAAGGATGAACTTTGTGAGTTTCATATCCAGTTTCTTTTTTCTTGCACATTTGTCACTCGCTAAATTGTTGTTTTTCATAGCTCTCATATGGGCATTAGTAATTACCCATTTGCAAACTAAAATTGCATTTTTACAATCAATTCCCTTTTCCATCATTTGCCTTCTTTCTCCTTCTCTTGCGCTTTCTCCTCTTGAATAGGAGGTAAATAAAACTCATTTTTATGTCACACATTTTTCATATTGCTCCTTATCACTATTTTATTTTTTTGGTCTTTTGGATGGTAGATCATTGGCTCTCTTTAGCTCATGTTTATAAGAATAAGTGGCAATCAAGATTCACAAAATGTGTAACAATTAATTATAGCACATTCAATAATATGAAATTTCGACTACAAATCAAGTTAAAAGTAGATTTTTTTTTGGTGACAAGAATGTTCATATTTTGAAAATATTTGTGCAACTAAAATGAAAACTCAATCAAGAAGAATGTGATTAGTAAGAAATGTGTGAGGTGTCATGTGCAAGACCAACAAAAATTAAGGTTATAGGAGTGCAAACGTATGCAAAAGGTGTGATGAAAATGTTGATCCATAGTTTTAAAACAAGTGGCTTGAATCATGGGTATATATTAAAACAAGTATTATAGTACCTTGAATCTCACAAGGCCCTTATTTTTCACAATCCAAAACTTTTGTTAACTTTTTTACAACAAATTCATCTCATAATATTTAAGAATCATATTTGATGCCATGATGCACATGAATCCATAATTGCATTAAATCTTGTCAACATTATTAATGTAGTGAAACCTTTTGCACAAGCTTTCTAAAATGAACAATGTGCATTTGGAGTACACCACCATGACAATCAAGAGGAAAAAGAAATGACCTAGGTAAGGATCTCGTCAAGGGGGTTGAACCACAATCTATTTACAAATTCTTCAAACTAAAGTGAAAGAGAATTTGCACAAAAACAAGCCATTTTAGAATCTAAATAACTTCCAAATTTTTTGTTATAAAATTTACTATGATGGGGCAAATTTGCTACACCATCATTTTCTTTCTATCCCCAATGCAGCAACCTACAATAATCCAATCACTCCACCCAACCCAATTAAAAATAGGTAACAAAAATAACAAAATGCAATGAATGTAAACATACATGAATGTACATTGGTCCTTTACAAATTGGACATCAATTTCCCCATCTTCCATGGTCACCATAGACACCCAATCAATATTATGACATGTCTTGTGCAACATAAAAAAACAATCATTGAATTGAAATGTAGCATACTTGCTATATGTTTATGGCTCCAAATATGACACCATGTGAAAAACATCACAAATATTAATCACCAAGTTGTTGAACATTTGAAATTGGGGGTGATCATATCTTTTCAATGGGTCCACATACATTGCATATAAATCAACAATAGTGACAATGATAGAGGTCACAAGATTACGTCTAATGAACTCCACCTTGGGTTAACTTAGCTTTGCCTCCAACATGGACAACACACAAATTAATCTCAAAACAGTGTCACAATCACACAATAGATGATAAACGTTCTTTGCAATTGCATTCCTAGCAAGGTTATCACCCATCTTTACTACAAGACTTTTATATTTGGCCAACATATGTTTGGCAAGCACATGCATCAAGATCCATTGAATTTTAATATTGTGAAAGATCTTCAAACCTATTGTTTACAATATTTCTAACTTCTTCCCATGCTCCACTCCATGTGCCTCTTAGGAAAATGAAAAAAAAACACATACGTGATTATAATAAAAACTTCAATTTTCCCAACCAATGGTAGGCTCAAGAATGTTTGCATGATTGAATTGCCCCTATGTGCCATGTAATGGATGCTAGTGACAAATGGGGCATGCCTTTCCATGAACTACATTATCATCCTTATCTTCAAACCTTGACATCTAATCATATCATCCACACCAAACCATACAAACTTGGATGTTAAACCCCCATCAAAAAATCCCCAAAAGTGTGAACAAAATTCACCAACATGGTAATGAGGTTGTCTAACTCACCTCATTCAATGACCTTTTGCAGATTCAAGAGTAAAAGCACCCTGACTCACCTCCTTTAATGACCTTTTGCATATTCAAGAGTAAAAGCACCTTTCTTCAATTTTCAACCACATAACCATGAATTGAAATCTAACTTTGGTTATAAAAAATGTGACTATCACAATTAAAGTAAAAAAATATGGCCTTTTGAACTAAATTTTTAATAGTAGCCAAAACCATGTTGTGCATACAATCTACCATTCCCCACCCATTGGAATCACTCAAGTGCATCTTAGGCACCTTCTCAACTTTAAAAAATGCAAAAAAGTTTTCCATGCACTCATAATCTATCATTGGCTTGCCATGTTTCAAAAAGTGAAACATAATAACAAATTGGAGAATTTTTTTCTTCTTGCAAGTCCTTTTTGCATTCAACATTTGATCTATAACAAAATCAAGCCCTATAGTGTCGTATATCTTTTTTTTTCACATGTAAAATTCACCTTCTTTCTATTTAGGTCTTAATCACTTACATTTCTTTCTATGAGTGTGTTTACGAAACCCATCCAACTTGGGCACCAAAAGTTTATCTGATGTTCAACTTATGTGTAGATCTTACATTGAACATGGTGCATTTGGTCATTTTCATTAAAAGAAAAACTATCATTTGCAACAAAGTTTTGCACTTAAAAAATGTTGTTTATAACTACCTTTCAATAACAAACAAAAAGTAGTTGCAAACAATATATTTCAATTGCAAAAATTGGTTGCAAACAATAATTTTCCTTCTTGTGCTTCCCTTATTATTAGCTCAACCTAAGGAAATTCCTTAGGATTTCCCATGAAGTTTTTTCTTTTTGAAAGGGTATGTAATAGGGACAATGAACCTTGGTTCATTAGATTCAAGGCTTGGAATAGTTGTACCTAAACCAAGGTTAAATCCAAAAGGAATACACACTATATAGGTTGGAATGTATCCAACTATATGTTTGTAGAACCTGATTCCAAGGTTGAAATTGCACCCAAAGTGACAATCCTACCCTTTCTTAAAAAAAAGAAAAAGAACTTGAAATTTGTGGGGTTCTTCAAGGGTGCCATGGTAGTTTAAAAACATATTGAAAACCAATTAATTTAGTTTGAAGGGTAATTATTGGCTAGATTTTTAATAAGATTGATTATCAACTTGTTTGGCTTTTTGTTTCCCTCTTTAGAACATCATAATATCTCTTTTACAATTCTTACAATTATATCACAATAACTATAATATCAATGGTCTAATTTTCTCTTAAGTCAATAAAAAAAGACATCATGAAACCAACTTGACCATGTAAACATAGGTTCAAATTTTGGTACAATAATCGGAGATTTATAATAAATGCAACATCTTATTCGATTTGGGGTTAATACTCAAGGTGAACAAGAATAACTATAAGGAAAAAAAGAAAATTATAAATCTTTCGACCTACCTCATTAATTCCTTGTTTTGGCTAGTTAAATTTTAATGTGAACCATTTGGTGTTCCATGAATTAAAGTAGGCATGGCATAATTAATACCAACACCCCATATTGGCTATAATTGTAAACACAAAACATGTAGTTGATGTAACATAACATAGCTATAATTGATAGTTTCCGAAAAGGAAGAATAGGATCCATGGTTGTACGTACCAACTTGGATTGAAACAAAATAATGCAAAATCGATAATTGGAATAAAGTTATGAGATTACTAAATGGAGATTTCTTTTGTGTTTCCTACATGCCATGTACCTTACCATATGGACAAAACAAATTAATCAGTAAAGGTGTTGACATTGATGTTCAACATCATTTAAATACAAGAACATATAGGTATTTAATGTAATTTGCTTGATAATCTAAAACTATATTCTGGATTATGCCATTGTTTTTGGTTTTCTCCTTGGGAACCTTAAAACTAAAAGGTTTTGATGGCATGGGATTTAGAATTTTTTTGCTTTTGCACAAAGTGATGTAGTAGGTTTTCCTATTTTGATTCATAGATTGACAATCTAAAACAATTGGCACCAAATACTTACAAGTAATGATAGCAAAATAATGGTTCAATATGTTGGATGGAATTATAAGAAACTTGGATTTAACATTGTTACATAGAATGTGTCCCTTGGAAATCACATTTACAAGATCTGAAAATTTTCATCAAACATTTGAAATAATTTACAAACTACAATTAAGGTTGATAGCACCAAGTGCATCTTTTATAACGATAAACAAATTATTCTAAGTGTGACCATTAAATGAATGTTGGGCTCATGAATACATATACAAATCATAAGTCTCCATGCAATATGTTATATATGAAATTATTGTTTTGAATACTAGAATCTTCACTACATTTATGGCAAGAGAATGAAATAGAAGGGTGCCATGCTCACTAAAGTAATCAATAACACACATACGATGTGTTAATAGTCACAAGATACGTATGCAACATTCTAAAGCAAAACATGTAATTAGTCACAAAGTTTCCATCACAAGACCACCAACAATAAAATTGGGAAACTTAACTAGGATATTGGCTAGCAGAATATAAACAAAAGAAAAAGAGGTAACCAATAAAAAAATAAGAGTACAATAAGAGGATTAGTTATGGAAGTGATAAAAAATGCCCGCCCCAAAGAAACCAAACAAAAATTTGTTGGTACTAACTTTGTCAATAGCATTATCAAAGCCATGTTACAAGAATTGTGGGCTTTTAATATGCAAAAGCAAAGATCAAATATGAATATATTTTTTAAGCACAAAAGTAATTCAAAATTTAAACCTCAAACCTTAGAAATGAATGTGATTGTCAAAACAACAACACAAACCCGTTTTTTGATTTTTCTAATACCTTATAATGACCTTAAACCCACATGAGGATTACCACAAGGCATATTAAATATTGATACAATCTAACCTTACACAATGATTAAAAACTTAACTTATTATAGATTGAAGTATCATAAACCCACGTTGAAAATTTCGTAATGTTAAATAGTGGCGATGCTTATGGAATAGTTGAACCCTAAACTTTTGGATCTCCTTGTCACTCATTGAAATAAAATATGCATACACATGCACATGCAAAGAAAACATGAATCCAAATAACATAATCCAAGCAAACATAAAGGAATTAAAATGCCACCTTTGCATTATAAAAAAAACATTTGAACATAATTTATATGGGACATTCTCCAATCGAGCTCTAAGAAAATTGAACACCCACTAATGATAATGAAGCTTAACCAAGTACTTTAATATGCATTCATATTTACAAGGCTCAAAAATTTGTTGTTGATTGCCCTATTGCAAATATGGTATAAATGTAACTTGTGTGGCAATAACTAACACAATGAAAAATTATGATGAAAAATTAAGGGTGGATGAAAGAGTTCCTTCAACCATTGAAAGTAGTACACGACAAATTTTTGATAGTTGATGGTGATGGGTGGTGCTATAAATTTTTGGATTGTTTTGCATTGTGTGATTTGTTGTTTTGCAAGTTATGTGTGACGACTTATGACAATGTTCAATGTTGATGTTTTGTTCGTTGTTCTTGATTGTTGGAATGCTAGTGAATATTGTGTTGGATTTGACATTTGCGATTTATGGGAGGTTCAAACAATTTGTGGAACGTTGGTTTTCGAAGATAATAAAAAGTTAAGTCTACAATTTATGAAAGAACTTTAGACCACATTAGTGTATGCCTTTTTTGTTTTGTTGGGTGATAGTGAATAAATACTTTTGTGTTGCACCTAACCTTTAGAGGAAGCATGAATTTTCCACTACACATAATGTTTCAATAGATGAGTTTAGGTTCATAATTAGGACTTAGGGATCAAAATTCAAGGAAGTGATGCAAATCTCTAGGGATTTTGGAATGATCCAAATGGTAGGTCATTGTGGTGATGTTAGATGTTGTTAGATATGTTCATTTGAGTCATGTTGGGTTGTGTTGTTGGGGATTGGGTATCCACTTGAGTGGGAGCTTTGAAATAATGTTATGTTGTGAAGGAGTCCAAATTGTTAAGGGAAAGATTTGTCATTGGGCATATGGAACATCACATTATATTTGTCAAATTCCTAGGTCAATGTAGTTCAATATGGGTTTTCATGTTGTTATGTTGTGTTATTGTTGATGGGGATTACATGTGTTAAGAATTGGGAAACAAACACCTTTTTTATTTGGGACATTTTATAACATTATGGTAGAGAGGGTGTGGTCCTGTAACATTTGTTGGGTCTTCTATGTTGGGAAGAGTTCAATTATTGTGTGGTCTACCATTATAAGGATCAGTGCACTTTGATCCTCGATGATCCATAGCTTAGAGAAATTTGATCATGTAAAATACCATTGAGGAAAATTAATTGTGATGGTTTTTGAATTCAAGTAACATTATGTTGTTGCACATGGCCAACTTGGTTGCATAAATTTTGTATTGTATAACTAGGGAAATACTATGGTCTAGTTTCTTTTCATTACAAAACATCCAAAGGATGGCCACTAGCCCAAATGCAAAAGGTGAAAGCATGAATAGGGGGACTATTTGGATTGTTACACTTGTAATTATTTTGGATTACATACAAATGTAAAATTTAAAGCCATATTCAAAATTAACATGATCAAAATTTTAATTATTCATGTTATCATATACTTCAATGGGAATCATCATAAAAACATTTGGATGAATTAAAAAACTATGGACTTGTAATGGACTTTTGAAATGACAACACTACATTTGTCACATAGAGAAAATGAAAAATGTGGATTCAACAAAACATCAAAGTAGTGTCAAAATAAATAAAGAAAAGTTAAAGCATCATCAAATGAATAATTGATTAGTGAAATGCATTGAAATTTTCCTAACATATATTTTTTTAATAAAAAAATCTTAAATGACATTATTGTTATAAATTTTATCCTTGGGAGTCCATTTCACATTAAATTTTTTAGTCTTTTGCATGGATTTTTTTATCATTCACATGTTTAGGGATATTCATAGGCTGGGTTATTAATATTTACAATTAAAGCATAGGGGATAATTATAAGATTTATGGTTTGATAATTGTTAAAACTGTAAAAAAATTGTTAATGTTAGATTATGGACTTTCAAATGCCATTTTTGAGACATCTAACCATGTTTTTGCCCCAAAAATCCTTGCAAGTATGAAAGTAGCAAGGGAGGAAAATAGTTGCGAAAACAAATGAAAATTCAAAAAAATTACATGAATCACAACTATTATAAATTCAAAAAAGGTAATTTGGTCACCATGAAATGAATGTCAAGCTCCTATGCAAATTTGGAAATCATAGGAAGTGGTGATGGACAATAATCACCCGATGCAATATGATGAACCTTAAATCAAACCTTTGCATTTCTTGCAATTATTTTGTTTTCTCCCTTTATATGATTCACAACCTACTACCATTGGATTTCATATTCAAGCAAAATTTTGTGCAATGTTTTTTGACTACTCTTCATAACACTTATTATATGACATACCATTTGCACACCAAAATCATATTGTGTATTTTTTATTTTTTGTATCATTTAAAATTTTCCCTCCTTTTCTACCTTGATGGCTAATACGTAAAGCTCCTTTTTTTTTTTCCTCAAATGGTATTTAGTATTTACTTGATTAATTGATTTTTATTTTAGTAACATATTATGGAACCTTGCCAAACTTAATTTTTAAAAAAATACCCACCCAAAAGGGGAAAGGGAAGAAAAAAAAAAGAGGACCAACATCCAACCAAGAAAGAACTCCCAAAAATGCAAATGCACCAACTAGAGCCACAAAAGAAAGCAACGTTATTGTAGTAGCTTTACCATTTCAGCATAAATTAAATTATATTTCATTTTGCCGAACTTTTAAAAAAATTTCATTATTTGTGCCAAAATTTTAATAAATTTAAAAGTTCAACTATTAGGATTTGAACCATAGACCTTCCATGATAGTGGTTGAGAATTGAAGCAATCTAAACCCATTAAATTGCTCTATGACATTGATTGATAAAGTCTTGCTTATTATTTTGTATAATCATTACTTGCTGAAAATTTTGATAATTAAAAAACTAGGAGCTTAAGTTAAGATTTCAAATTTAAATAATTATTCGACAATTTGTTGCCGAAATGGTAAAGATACTATGGTAACCCACCAAAGGGAGTCCAAATAACAATCTAAGTCTAAAACCCTCACTAGTCACATGAAGCATATTCGACAAAAAATTACACGGGAAACTTGAAAAAACACATGGCTTGGAAAATGTCTCCCCAACAACAATGGCTCATCTCAATACAATACAGTAGTGGCTTGAACTCTTTGTACACCATTTGCATCATGCAAAGGAAAACTTTAGATTCTTCAACTTGAAATTTCTTTTTGCTAAAGGCAAGATGACTTCTCCACTGGGAAAATTTGCTCTAGGAAGAACCCTTTTTTGTGCACACCAAAATGCCAAAAATATTTTAGCCTTTTGAACTTGAACTTCTTCCTCAAGGAAGTGGACTTCTGCAACAAGGAAATTTGATGATTTCTCCCAAAAATATGACCTGTGGGTTATTGTCACATAGGGACAGTTTCAGCACATGTCTACCCAATAATTAATCAATTTTAAATATTCTATTTAGACAAAACAGAATACTTCAGAGTATTTCAAAAGATTTTTCATTTTTGTTGAAAAATATTTATTCTTTAATTTTTTAAAAAAAATTCTCAGCATTTCTAAAAAATAATATAATTTGTGCTGAAGCCACCAAGGTATTGTGATATTGAACAATATGTTCACTAATTCATTAAAAAATGTAACACAGATTTATTATTGACATGCTTTGAAACCCACATTGTGTTATCCTCATGTACATGCACACATCATCCATCCATCCATCATCCCATTCTTTCCTTGGCTTTTGGCATGATTTTTAATAACTCACTGGAAACTCTTTTTGGGTATTTCTCTGCTCTGCTCTGCCTCTCAGGGGAAGAAGTATACAGAAGGATGCAGAGGAGTTCATTTCATCCCATTCTTTCTTTTGGGTTTTGGAATGATCTTAAAAACTCATTGGAAACTCTTTTTGGGTGTTTCTTTGCTCTGCATCTTAAGGGCGAAGTATACCGAAGGATGCAGAGTTCATTTGGTCCCACATTTCATGGACTATGTGACCCAGCACCCACTAGTGCACCGTCCATGGGGGGAAAACCTAACATGTTATAACTTGTTGTGATCCAACTTGAGTTACTAAGGTTCCACCTTGGTAACCTATCCTGTTAACCTACCTACTACCTAGGGGACCTACCTACAGTGAGTAGGTATCATAGGTAAAGTAGGTTCAGAATGTAAGTAGTTACATGCTGTGCAGATGGGGATGTAGTTAGATGCATGTGGATGGTTAGTAGTTAGCTAACCATAGCTAAGCACCATGGTTAGCTAGGGATGGAGAATCCATTGTAAAAGTGTTTTGCTGTCCAAACACCATCCATCCTCCATGGTGTGTTTGTTGGTTGGTAATGCTTCACTCTAGCCATGGAGGAGGAGGCTACTACTAGAGGCAAGTGAGAGGAGCAAACACACAATGGACTTCTACCACCTTGGTCATCCCATTTGATCCAAAACCCCACTTCTTTGAGATGGTGCCTTGGTGGGTGCTGCTGGGTCACATGGGCCAGGTAAATAAATAAGTACTTACTTTTCTGAAAGTTGTACTTATGAAGTCCTTCTTTGGGATTCAGAAAAAATCATTGTTATGGCTGGCATGTAAGTTCCCCCATTCATAAATGGGCTTTTTTAATGACAATGTTCAATTTTTCTCATATATACTCCAAGTAGTATTGCAACCACTGGAATGGAATGAAAACCTAAAAGATATTCAAGATAAATGGGATTATATTGAACCGCTAGAAGAAACTCTTTTTACAATAAGATTGAACCTTCAAGAACCCTAGGATATTGTGTTTAGATTCGTTATAGAGTATAGTAGCTTAAGGGAGTATAGTGGCCCCTATGTGATAGGTCTATTTTTATATGAAGATTTTTGAAAGATGATATTTTGGCTTGTGTTGAAACTTGAGATTAGTTATAATATCTTGAAGGATTTTGATTTTTTTTTAAAGGATTTTTGGAAGACTATGTTTTTTGCATGGTGAAATGTTTGAATTTCCATAATTCTTCTTTTGCCTTAAGTAAATGGCAAGGCCTACAGTGTGACACACCCCTTGTTCTTTTCACAATAAGAATCAACCTTCAAGAACCCTATCCTCGGTGTTGTTTAAGCTTGTTGTTTCATGACACACCCCCCCCCCCCCCCCACCACCCCCCACACACCCAACGAGACTATCCCACATCCCCCAAAAAATCTAATAAAATCAACATAATACACTTTTTTAAAGAAAAAACACAACAAAAACCACTACACAAAAACCAACACAC
>Ga0116227_10004010_pt1 | contig 32250 bp, 27 predicted proteins | sample S1TSphgellanicum_FD_89693 | JGI IMG/M metagenome (GOLD analysis project Ga0116227, IMG submission 89693) | Host-associated microbial communities from peat moss isolated from Minnesota, USA - S1T2_Fb - Sphagnum magellanicum MG | ecosystem: Host-associated > Plants > Peat moss > Unclassified... | reverse complement strand
TCACGCGGGACCATCCCTGCGTCCTTGAGCGCGAGCAGCGCGACTTTGGTCAGCCCCTCGATAAAGCCGCGATCGGGAAATTTGCCGGTCGGGATTTCGCCGACACCCACAAAAACGGGATCGTTCGGCGCCCCCGGTGCAACGTGGAGCGTCCACTCCTCTGCCATGCTCAACTCTCCTTTGGCCGGCGCTTGGCCAGCATCGTCTGGAGGAAGGTCATCACTTCCTCGCCGGATTGATTGCGAACCGAATATGTTACGCCCAGCGTCCCGTATCTGGGCCCGCTGGCATCGTGTACGGTGACGGTCGCCACCACATGCAGGGTGTCGCCGGCAAACACCGGGCCGGTCGCCTTGAGGCCGGTGATTTCAACCAGCGCGACAATCGCGTCGCCATAAAATCCGCTGAGCCCGACCAGCCCGACCGCAAGCGAAAACGTCAGCGGACCATGCGCAATGCGCTGGCCAAACCGGTTGCCGGCCATGAATGCCGCATCGGTGTGCAACTGGTAATGGTCGCCGGTCAGGCCCGCAAACGTCGTGATGTCTCCGATGTCAACCGTCCGCCCCCGGGTGGTCATGCTATCGCCGGGTTCAAAATCCTCGAACCATTTCGGCTGAGGATCCACAAACGTCCTGCTCAACGCACCCTCCTTGAACAACCATTGCCCAAATGGCCAGGTCCCAAAACAATCATTTGTTTTTTAATAAGGCAAGCGGACGCCGAGTCAAGCCGCATCTGCGACGGCTCAGTTCGCGACAATGCCCCGCAGCAAAGTGTCCGCCATCACGGCGCCGACTTGCGCCGCAGAAAGCTTGCCGTTCGGCGAAAACCATTCCGGGGTCCAGTTCAGCGCGCCCAGAATGGTCAGGACCGCAATGCGCAAGTTCAGATCCGGCCGGATGCGACCAATCGCCAGCCCCTCTTGCAGCGTGCGGATATACAGGGTCTCATAATCTTCGCGACCCTGGACCGCGCGCGGCAGATTGTCTTCGCCCAGAAACCGCCATTGGTGAAACACGACCTGCGATCGTTCCGGATTGTCGGCGACCACTTCGACATGCGCGATGATCATCAGACGCAGCCGTTCCACCGGGTCCTGATGCTGCGACATCAACGGCTCTACCGCCGCCGTGAAACAGCCGATGCCATCGGCGACAATCGCCAGCAGCAACGCCTCCTTGCTTTGGATATGGGCATAAAGGCTGCCCGGCAAAAGCCCGACCGCATTGGCAATGTCGCGCATCGACGTGCCGGTGAATCCCTGTTTACCGAACAAATGCATCGCCACGTTGGTAATGGCAGTTCGCGGCTTTGCGTCCACATCCACCTTTGGTCCAACCGCCATAACCCTGCTTACTCCTGGCAATTCGCTACACGCAGATCAGAGGCCAATCGACTTGGCGACGATGCTGCGCAAAATTTCGTTGGTTCCCCCGCCGACCATGCCATGCTTGGCCTCGCGGAAGTAGCGCTCCATATGATATTCCGGCAACTGTGCATAGCCGCCAAGCGCCTGCATGCCGTTGGTGGCAATGTCGAACGCGGTCTGCGACGCGATCAGCTTGGCCTGCGCGACCAGGCCAGAGGCCTCTTCTCCCCGCGCCAGCGCGGAAGCCGCCGCATAAACCAGATACCAGGCCGCCGACAGGCGCGCGCGATCTTCGGCAATGCGATGCTTGAGCACCTGGAACTGGACCAGCTTTTTGCCGAATGCCTCACGCTCGCTGAGATATTTGATCGTATCCTCGTGAGCGGTGCGCGCATTGCCGACTTGCGCGGCCGCGATCGACAGGCGTTCGAGACTCAGGTGCTCGCCAATATATTTCCAGCCCTTGCCGACTTCGCCCAGCAGGGCATCGCTGGGCAGGCGCAGGTCATCCATGAACAACGATGTCGTGCCAAGGCTGCGCCGCACCAGCGTGTCCATCTTCTGAATTTCCAGCCCCGGCGTGTCATTAGGGATCAGCAGCACACTGAAATCATAGCGCGAAGTGCCGGTGCGCAGCATCATCGCGATGCAGGTGTTCGGATGATGGGCGCCCGAACACCACACCTTGTTCCCCTTTACCACCCATTCGTTGCCGTCCATCCGCGCGGTGGACTTTGCCCCGGCCGCGTCGGAGCCGGATTGCGGTTCGCTGATCGAAATCGAGAATTTCGCGTCCCCGGCCAGAAACGGTTCAAGATAGCGCTTGCGCTGTTCGACAGTGCCATGGCGCGCAATGTTCGTGGCGGTAAACATCGAAGTCATGATGCAGGCCGCGGTGTCGAGGCTGAATTTGCCGATCGCCTCGCAGAAAATCGCAAACATCACCGGGTCTTTGTCCATGCCGAGCCCGCCCTGCTCTTCGGGAATCAGCAGACCGAGCCAGCCCTCGCGCGCCATCTTGCGGTACAGCTCTTCGGGAAATTCGCGCGACAGGTCGTGCTTCAGAGTCTGGTCCCGGCCGAATTCGCGGTCCATAAAGTCGTTGACGACATCACGCCACATGCGCTGTTCTGGTGTGAAGCTGTAATCCATGCTCTCTTCGACCTCAAAACCCCAAGCGCTGGTGTCGCTGGCGCTTGCATATAAACAAATGTTTGTTAGTAGGAATTCCAGAAGAGGTCAACCGGAGAAAGCAGCCGTGAAAACGCCAGCGGAACGTCGCCTTGCGCTGCAAAAGCTGGTCCCGTCATGGCCCGGCTGGACCATCCCGCGCTGGTTCGATCAGGCGGCCGCGCGATACCCCGACCGCCCCGCCATCCTGACGACCACAGAGTCGCCAAGTTATACCGAATTGCGACTGCGCAGCCTCGCGGCGGCCAATGGACTTGTCGCGCTGGGTCTGGAACCCGGCGACCACGTCGCACTCGTCATGGCCAATTATCCCGAATTTCTGATTGCCAAACTGGCCATTGCCCGCGCCGGATGCGTTGCCGTGCCGATCAACTATCAGTTGCGCAAGGACGAGCTCGAATACATCGTCGCACAATCCGGCTGCCGCGCACTGATCGGCATGGCGCAGTTTCGCGGTCGCGATTATGCTGCTGACTTTTTGGCTTTGCGCGATGCGATTCCGGCTTTGCAGCACCTTGTGGTCCGCGACGACGGCGATGCGCTGCCCGCAGGTTTGATGCCGTTTGCAAGCCTGGGCGCGTTGCAAACCGACGCCACCGCGCGCGAGGTGGACCGCCGCCAGGCCGTCGCCGCGCACGGCGACTGGTCGGACATTGTCTACACCTCCGGCACCACCGGCCGGCCAAAGGGCGCCATTCTGACGCATGACATGGTGCTGCGTTCGGCCTGGTCCTCGGCACTGACACGTGCGTTTGAAGATGGTCGGCGCGTTCAGTTCGCGCTGCCGATGTATCACGTGTTCGGCTATGTCGAATGCTGGGTGGCGACGGTGTTTGTCGGCGGCGCAGTGATCCCGCACACCGCGTTCGACGCGGCCGCCATGCTCGATGCCGCCGACCGCTTTGCCGCGACCGATATGGTGTGCGTGCCGGTGATGACGCACGACCTGATCACCGCGACACGGCTGCGCGGGCATGCCCCGCGCACGTTGAACGCCTATTTCAACAGCGGCGGCTTCAACCTGCCGACCGTCTGGGACGAGATCCGCGACGTGCTCGCCGCGCGCGAAATACACACCGCCTATGGCATGACCGAAACGACGGCATCAACCGTGTGCACACGCGCCGATGACGGTGACCGGCCATTGCTGGCGACCAATGGCGGCTATAAGCTGGCCGGGGCGGCGGGCGATCCGCGCATATCCGGCCGGGTCGCCGAATACCGCGTGGTCGATCCGGAAAACGGCATACCGCTGCCCCTGGACACCGATGGCGAACTGCAAGTACGCGGGCCGGTTGTCACCTGCGGCTATTACGCCAAGCCCGAGGAAACCGCCGCGGCCTTTACCGAGGATGGCTGGTTCCGCACCGGCGACATCGGCCGCCTGCTCGAAGGCGGATACTTGCGGCTGACCGGCCGCATCAAGGAGGCCTATCGCTGCGGCGGCGAAATGGTCATGCCGCGCGAGATCGAGGATCTGCTGTCCGGTTTTCCCGGCGTCGCGCAAGTTCTCGCGGTGGGCGTGCCCGATCACCGCATGGGCGAAGTCGGCTGTCTGTGCATTGTCGCGGCGGCCGGATGCCAGCCCGATTGCGCGGCAATGCTGGCCCATTGCGCCGCGCGGCTCGCCCGGTTCAAGGTCCCCCGCCATGCCCTGCTGTTCGCCGCGCAGGACATCCCGCTGACCGCGACCGGCCGTCCGCAGAAGTTCCTGCTGGCAAAGCTTGCCGCCGACCGGTTGGCGCAGCAAACCGGCGGGGTTCAGTCCGGCTTGCCGATCACACCATCGGCCACCAGCGTGGCATAGTCGTCGTCGCCGATGGCGAGTTCATCGCACAGCACGCAACGGGCATCCGCCCCCAGTGCCGGCGGCGGCCTGCCCGGTCGCGCCGGCGTCCGGCTCATGTGCTGCAACGGATTGGCGATCAGCCGCATCGCATCGCCAAACTTCCAGATCAGGTTGCGCGCTGTGCTTTGCGGGTCGCCCATCGCCTCGGCAATGTTCTGGATCGGGCTGAGCGAGACATTCTGCCGCGCATAGGCCGCTTCCCATTCCTCGGTCGACGCCGTGGCAAACCGCGCGGCCATGATCTCCGCCAGGGCCGGCCGGTTGGCGACGCGCCGCGCATTGTCGACAAAGCGCGGGTCCTCGGGCAAGTCGCGCAGATCCATCGCCACGCACATGCGGCGAAACTGTTCGTCCGTGGCGACCGCCAGCGTCACCCAGCCGGTCGTGGTCTGGAACGGCTGCGCAGGCGCGAAATTGCGGTTGATCCCGCCAAGCCGGCTTTGAATATGGTCGTTGTCGAGATAGTCCTGGCCGGCATCGACCAGCATCATTACGCCGACGTCGAACAGCGAAATGTCGATCTGTTGCCCTTTGCCGCTGGCGGCGCGTTCGTGCAGCGCAGACAGGATGCCGATCGTGCCGACCATGCCCGACATGACATCGACAATCGGCAGTCCGGCGCGCGCCGGCGGCCGGTCGGGCTCTCCACACAAAGTCATGATCCCGGTCATGCCCTGGATGATCGTGTCATAGCCCGGTTGCGCGGCACGCGGGCCGGTCTGGCCAAATCCGGTCACCGACAGATAGATCAGGCCGGGATTGTCCTGGCTCAACCGCTCGTAATCGAGGCCGAACCGCGACAGGTCGCCAACCTTGAAGTTTTCGAGCACGACGTCGGAGCGCTTGGCCAGACGGCGCACGATCTCCTGCCCGCGCGGGTCTTTCAGATTGATGGCGATGCTGCGCTTGCCCCGGTTGACCGCGCGAAAATAATGCGTCCCCCAGGTCCGGGTGTCATCCCCGGCCATCGCCTCGACCTTGATGACATCTGCGCCCAGATCGCTCAGCATCTGCGCGGCATAAGGCGCGGCCAGCACGCGGGAAAGATCCAGGACCTTGATGTCCGATAGCGGCTGTGAAGACATCCAATCCAAACCCTCTCACGTTCGTTCAAAATCAGATTGTGTAATTTTTCCGCGCATTTCCGGCGAAGAACGCGCGCTGTTCACGCAACGAGTGACCCGACAACAGGATTTTCATCGCGTTGACCAGATTGACCAGCGGAAAGGCGACTTTGTCGACCGGGAAATTGCTGCCGAACAGACACCGCTCGGCACCGAATTCGGCCAGGCAATGATCGACCCAGGGCTTGAACGCATCGGCCAGTTCCCCGGAAGAAAACGGGCGCGCCCGCCCTTGCGCCTTGACGATACCGATCCGCGAAATGGCAAATCCGCCGACTTTGATCGAGACATTGGGGCACGTGGCGACGTCGTCGATGCCATGCGTCCAGTCGGCAAACACCCTGACCGGATGATCGGCATAGACACCGACGCCAATCGGGCCGCCGATATGATTGAGAACGATCGGCAGGTCCGGAAAAGCGCGCGCCAGATCGGCGACTTCGCCCAACTGGGTGTGAAACGCATAGACATCGAGCACCAGCCCGCGCGCATGCAGTCGGGCGACGCCACGCCGGAAATCGTCGCGCAGCAACAGCCCCTTGGGCGCACCCGTCTCGCCATAGCCGGCGACCGGATCGGGATCGTACGTTGCCCGCGCCCGCACCCCGCGAAACCGTCCACGCCCGGCCACGTCCAGCGCCGCGAGCACCGGGTCGACGGCGTCGCCCAGCGCCAGATCGGCCCACCCGATGATGGCCTGCGCCACGGCGATGTCCTGATCGGCATGGTCTGCCTGTGCGCAGGCAAACTCGACTTCCCCCACCGGTTCCAGATCGACCGGGCCGTCATCGCGATAGGCCATCGTGCAATCGACAAAGACAGAGCCCGAGATGCCGGTGCCGTGCGCGTCGCTTTCGTAATCCGCGACGAAGTAGGGCGGGTCGGAAAAATCCCACAAATGGATATGCGAATCGACAATCTCGATTTCGGGCCCGATCGGTGCCTCTGTGCCCAGCGCCAGCCAGGCGACATCGACGGGGTGAACATGGGGTTTCTTGCGCTGCGACATCTGCCTCTATCCGTTCAGGCCAAAAGGCCGCCATCGACCGGGATTGTCTGGCCGGTCACCATCGACGCCCCCTCGCCGGCCAGAAAGGCAATGACCCAGCCGATTTCTTCCGGTTCGGCAAAGCGGCCGAGCGGGACCTTTTCGGCCGCCGCCGCCTCGCGCGCAGGGTCATTGGTCAGACGCGCAACCATCGGCGTGCGCACATAGCCGGGCGCAACGGCGTTGACGCGGATGCCCTTGGCCGCCCATTCGACCGCCAGCGCGCGAGTCAGGTTGACCACTCCGCCTTTTGATGCGCGGTACGACGGGTTGGCGTTGCCGCGCCCGGTGATCCCCGCGCTCAGACCCCCGACCGAGGCGACGTTGACGATCGAGCCGCCCACCCCGCGCGCGATCATTGACCGGGCCGACAGCCGCGAAGTCAGGAACAGCCCGGTCAGATTGACATCGAGCACACGCTGCCAGGTTTCCAGATCGTAATCGACGCTGGCGCCCGAAACATTCATCGCCGCCGAATTGACCAGAATGTCGATCCCGCCACAGGTATCGACGATCTGCGCGAACACCGTCTCGATCGCGCGATGGTCTGCCAGATCGAGTTCGAACGACAGCGCTTCACCCGGACAATCCGCGCATTCCGCGACGGCCGCGGCCAATCCCGCGCCGTCGCGATCGAGGAACACGGTTCTGGCCCCCAGCGTGGACATCAGCCGCGCGGTAGCGCGACCGATCCCGCTTGCCGCGCCTGTCACAACGGCAATCTTTCCGGCCAGCGACAGACGCGTTTCCAGTGCATGGGCGACGTTCATGCAGGTTCATTGAGCTTGGCGGCGGGAACGCCGTCAAACAGAAAGCCGCGCCAGTCATCGGCCTGGATTTCCTTGCACAGTTCCTTGAATTCGGGAATTCCGCCGGCATAGAACAGCACTTCGCGCTTCTGCGCGCCTTCGACGTTCTTGTTGACGCCGGTGAACCAGGAATTGGTCTTGCCGATCAGGCCCTTGGCCAGCAATTCTTCGCACAGCCGGTTCCATTCGACTTGCGCTTCGGGCGCCGCCTCGATGGTGTGGATGCCCTTGTCGAGCGCGTTTTGCATCAACCCGGTGTTCCAGTCGATCGCATGCGCCGAACAACGCGGAATGTTGCAGAACACGGTGCCGTTCTGCGGTCCGACCAGCGTGAAGAAATTCGGGAAACCATCGACCATCAGGCCGAGATAGGTGCTGACGCCCTGCTCCCTCCACACTTCGTTCAACGAACGCCCATCCTTGCCATAGACCTCGATGCGGCTGAGCGAGCCCCTGATGGCATAAAACCCGGTGGCATAGACAATCACATCGACTTCGGTCAGCACACCGTCACTGGTGCGAATGCCCGTCGGCTCGATCCGTTCGATCGGCGTGTCGCGCAGATCGATCAGGTGGACATTGTCCTGATTGAAACATTCAAAGTATTTCGTCTCCATCGGCACGCGGCGTGTGCCATAGCCGTGATCGCGGGGCGTCAGCTTTTCGGCGGTCACCGGGTCCTTCACGCGCTCGCGGATCTTGCGCCGCACAAAATCGGTGACCAGCGCGTTGGCTTCGGGACTTTCGAGATAATCCTTGTAATTGCCCAGCCACAGCCGGAATCCGGGGCCCTTGTACAGTTCTTCCCAGGTCGCCTCGCGTTCTTCGGCAGGGACATCAAGCGTATGCTTGTCGATCCATTTGTGCGGAAAGCCGGACAGCGTCGTGTCGCAGAAATCATTCAGCGCTTTGTACTTGCGCTTGATCTCGTCCATTTCTTCCTGCGGGACCGGCGCATTGCCGAGCGGGTTGCACCAGTTCGGCGAACGCTGAAACACGTACAGGTCTTTGGCGACTTTGGCCATTTCCTGGATGACCTGCACACCCGAGGCACCGGTGCCGACGACGGCCACGCGCTTGCCGGTGAAATCAAGGTCCGCGCCACGGTTGCTGTTCGGATCGCGCGGCCAACGCCCGGTGTGATACCACGGCCCCTGAAATGTATAGACGCCCGGAACATTGGGCATTTGCGGTGCCGACAACGGCCCCATTGCGGAAAACAGGAACCGCGCGGTAATCGGAACCGAACCGCCTTCTTCAAGCTGAATGACATAATACTTGTTCACATCATCCCAGCGGGCGCTCTTCACGCGCTGGTTGAACAGATAGTCCTTGCGGATGTCCATCAGTTCGGCGGCAGTCTGCAAGTATGACAGAACTTCGGGCTGCCCGGCAAAACGCTCGGTCCAGTTGAACTTTTGCAGCAATTCTTCCGACCAGAAATAGCTGTACGTGTGGCTTTCGGAATCGACGCGACAGCCGGGATAGCGATTCCAGAACCAGGCGCCGCCGATATCGGGCGCGGCTTCGACGCCTCTTACGCGGTATCCTTGCTCACGCAATTTGTACAACTGATACATGCCGGTAATTCCGGCACCGATAACCATTGCATCGAAATCGGGTTGCTTGCCCATCATCTTCTCCTCAAATTGTTATCGTATCCATATGCCTTTCGGCGCAACGCCCCCGCCTGCGGGATCTGGTCGCATCCTGGAGCTTGAAGCGGTCAGCCGAGTGCGGGCGGGACCCTGGACGCGCCGGTTGCGCCGCACACACCGACACCGCCGGGGCCACACACGCCCGACGCAGGATTGAAGATGGCCACGACTTGCCGATCCTTGCACACCTTCACCGAACGAAGTTAAAACAACTGTTTGTTTTTTGAACGATCGACGATGCCGGAGATTTTGTCAAGCGCAGATTGGCATCCTCGTGGCCCCGTTGCCTGATCGGGCGGATCGCCCCATCCCGTTTGCGTCTGATGAAATCCTGCGCAGATCAGCGCCTTGCCTGGGCAGCGCCACGGATTGTGCTCGCCCGTCCCGCTGTTGGCAAGACCGTCTTGTCGCCTGAATCACCCCGGTGTTTCGCGAGGCCGCGCCATTGTGCGCCCCACGTGTCGGACTGGACCCTTGACAAATTCCGCCTGCCGACTTAGCTCTTCGTTCCTAACGAACGTTTGTTTAAGTTCGGACAGGGAGTGGAACCGTGGGCAGCGAGGTGACCAAGTCACTCGAAAATCAGCACATCGCAGGCATTTCGCGGGAACTGCCGCAAGGATCGATGATCACCTCGATCACGGGATCGTGGTCCGCCGGCAGCAAAACAGAACAACCCGCGCCCGATTCGTCGTGCGCCAAATGGCCATCGGTCACGATCAACCCAAAACAATTCGATAACGGGCTTTGACAGGCCGAAAACGGAGGGGATTATAACCATGACTGGCAATCGAATACTGGCAATGCGCCGTTCACTTCTCGCGGGAATCTCGCTGTTCGCGACAGCGTCGATTTCGGCCCCGGCATGGGCCGAGGGCGACAGCACCACAACGGTTGCCACGCCGGAAATCGTCGTGACCGCGCAGCGCAGGGAAGAAAAGCTGTCGAAGGTTCCAGTGTCGGTGGTGGCGTTCGGCGCTGAAACGCTGAACAACCGCAACATCACCAGCGAGCAGGATATGGAATCGCTGGTTCCCGGCCTTCAGGTCAAAAACGGACAAAACTCCAACCAGCTCAGCTTCAGCATGCGCGGCCAGACGCTGGATCCGTTTTCGGGCACCAGTCCGGCCGTGCTGACCTATCTCAACGAAGCGCCATACAATCCCGGCAATACCGCGACCGAGTTCTTTGACCTGTCATCGGTGCAGGTCCTGAAGGGACCCCAAGGCACGCTGTTCGGCCGCAACGCCACCGGCGGCGCCGTGCTTTATTCGACGCAGATGCCGGGCGACCAATTCGACGGGTTTTTGATCGCCCGCTTTGCCCAGCGAGACTATGGCCAGGTCCAGGGTGCACTTGACCTGCCGCTGGCACCCGGCCTGTTCGTCGCGCGCATTGCGTTCGATATCACCAAGGGCAATGGCTACATCACCAACGTCAACACCGGCAACACGCTGGGCAATAAAGACAATCGTGCTGTACGCGGAACGTTCGTTTTCACCCCGTCCAGCAGCGTCAAGAACGTCACGATCGTCCAGTACAGTGCTGCCAGGGGCACTGAGGGCGAAGGCAACCTGTGGGATTACAACAGCGCACCAACACCCGGAGGTGGCCCGGCCAGCCAGTTTACCAGCAACGGCATTACCCACATACCCAACACCTCCGGCGGATATCTGACCGACACGCTGGCGGCGGTCTACGGCAACAACAACGGACCTGCTGCACCGGGTTTCTTCCCCGGCGCTGTCGAAGGGTATGCGGCGTGGTCGCGCGCCAATCCCTACAAAATATTTCTGCAGTACGACTTGCCCCACATCGGCAACAACACGTTCGTTTCCAACGAGACGACGGTCGATCTGGGCAGCGACACCAAGGTGAAAAACCTGTTCAGCTATATGCAGGGCTATGCCGTGACACCGGGCAATCTTGCCGGTGGTCCGTTCGGCGCCTTATGGCTGTTCAACGAGCCCAACAATCCCAGCGGTCTGTCGGGTACGCCGCCGGGCGGTGAGGTTTTCCACTCGACGACGTTCAGCGACGAAGTGCAGCTTCAGGGCAAACTCGACGGCGGTCGGCTGGAATACACCGCCGGTGCGTTCTATTCGAGCCAGATCCGGCACGAAATCATTCCCATTCTGATCGGCAATGACCTGGGCCTGCCGGCCCCGCTGGCCGACATCGACTATGCCTATCGCAACACGGAACAGTCAAAAGCCATTTACGCGCAGGCGACGTACAAGTTTACCGACCAGCTTTCCGCCACGGCGGGGGGCCGGTACACGTGGGAATCGGTCGGCATTTCCCAGGATCCCGGCAGTGTCTTTACGCTTGGCGGGCCGATCCCGGGCGAGCACAAGGATCTGTCGGCGCCCGCCTGGACGGCCAACGTGCAATACCAGGCAGATCCGCACAGCATGTTCTATTTCTCGCAGCGCGGCAGCTTCCGCTCCGGGAATTTCAACGGCACGGTGTCGCCCGCGACAAGCCCGCTGACCGGGCTGCCGGAGAACTACTTCACCAACGAATATGTCCACGATTTTGAACTGGGCTATAAATTCAACGGCCGGATCGCCGAGGTCCCGGTGCAGTTCAACATTGCCGCATATGACGTGATCGTCAAACATGCCCAGCACGCGCTCTATGCCATCGTCGACGGCGCCCCGGCCGGCTTTACCGTCAATGTTCCGGAATCGGTGACCAAGGGCATCGAAGTCGACGCGAATGTCGGCGTGACCACCTGGCTGGATCTGAACGTCAACTTTGCCTACACCGATGCCAAATATACCGATGGTCTCGTGCCGATCCCGGGCGGCAGCCCGGTTACCGTCGATTCCTATCCTGACAGCCCGCGAGTGTCGGGTTCGGCCGGGGCGGACTTCAAGTTCCCCGTGCCCGAAACCCTGGGCAAAGTGGACCTGCGGGCAGACTATTACGGCCAGACCCACACGTTCTTTTCCAGCACGAATGGTACGGTGACGCCGGGCACCGAGCTTTCCGGGTATTCGACCGTCGCGCTGCGACTGAACTGGAAGGAAATCGAGGGAAGCAGAGTGTCGGCAGCCGTGTATGTCCGCAACGTCGCCAACAAATTGTACTACATCTCGGGCTATGCACTTGGCAATTCGAGCGGCCTGAACACCGCCTATCCGGGTGAGCCGCGGACTGTCGGTGGGGAAATTTCGGTCAAATTCTGACCGATTTCCACACAAGCAGGCGGCGCTGTCCAGGCGGGTGGGAAGCGCGGTCATTTCCAGGGTGATCGGATACCCCCGCGTCTTGCCTCTCAATCGTAGGTGACGGTGGCAGTGCAGGTGCCGCGCTTCCGAGGGAAAAGCCCGATCCGTTCGGAACGAGGCAAATGACAATGGTTAATATCATCTGGCGCAAACGACGGACACAGCGCCCTCCATCATAAAGCCGCTTGTGGCCGCTGACGCTTTGACTCCTGGCGCGGTTTGGTGTTCGATGCAGCGACGGAGAAGGATGATGAAAGTATCCGATTATCTCTCGCGCGAGGAACTGTTCGCGCTCAACCGGCGGTCCGATCTGCTGGCCTGGTGGGCGTTTGCGGTCAATTGGGGGCTGATTGGCGGGGCTTTTGCGCTGGCGGTTGGCTGGCCCAATCCGCTGACGCTTGTCGTCGCGGTGCTGGTGATTGGCGGACGGCAACTCGGGCTGGGCATTCTGGTCCACGATTGCGCGCATCATGCGCTGTTTCGCGGGCAACGCATGAACGAGGTGGTGGGGCAATGGCTCGCGGGGTGGCCGATGAACATTTCGCTGTCCGCCTATCGCACATATCATCTGGCGCATCATCGTCATGCCGGCACGCCACGCGACCCCGATCTGGGTTTTGTCGCGGCCTATCCGATCGCGCCATCGTCGTTGCGGCGAAAGCTGTGGCGCGATGTCAGCGGGCAGACCGGCTTGCGTGACCTGCGGATGGCGTTGACGCGGTTCAGATTTGCGCAGCAATGGCCGTGGATCGCGTTTCATCTTGCCTTGGCGGGTCTGCTGGCGGCGCTGGGGGCGTGGTGGGCTTATGCATTGTGGTGGGCGGCGACGCTGTTTGTCTATCCGGCGATCATGCGCTTGCGGCAGATTGGCGAACACGGCGTCGTCGTCGATCGCTGCCAGATCGATCCGCGCCTGAACACCGCGACCACGCTGGTGACATGGTGGGAACGCCTGATGATCGCGCCCAACCACGTCAATTGGCACCTGGAACACCATGTCGCCGGGGGCGTGCCGCCATACCGGCTGAAACGCATGCACCGCCTGCTGATGGCGCGCGGGTTCTACGATGGCTTTGATGCGCCATCGCGCGGCTATCGCGAGGTGGTGCGCCGCGCGACGGCCTGAACGCTACGCGCAATCGCTTATGATGGCACAAGGTATTCACCAACCCGATCCGTTTATCGGTCCTGCGCATGGCGATGACGGACAAAGCTGGGATGAGCGAACTTCTGATCCATTCGATGGCCGAATTCGGTGACCTGATCCTTCAGGTGCTCGACCTCGCCGACGCACGCACGCTGGTTGAAATCGGCGCCGAATATGGCGGCATGAGCCGGCCGCTGGGCGAATACTGCGCGCGCCGGGGCGGCAATCTGATTGCGATCGACCCCGCCCCCGCCCGCGATTTCCTCGATTGGGCGGCCACACAGCCGCAAGTCAATCACATTGCCGCAACCAGTCTGGAAGTTATTGGCGAACTGGCGGGGATCGACGCCTGGCTGATCGACGGCGATCACAACTATTTCACCGTGTTCCACGAATTGCGTCTGGCCGATGCGCTGTCACGGCGCGATGACCGGCCTTTGCTGGCGATCCTGCACGACGTCGGCTGGCCATGTTCGCGGCGCGATCAGTATTACGCGCCCGAACGCATTCCGCCCGAATTTCGCCATCCCCACAGCTATGACGCCGGGGTCGTTCTCGACAGCGCGGAGGCGATGGAAAATCGCGGCTTTCGTGGCGCCGGCCACTTTGCCTATGCGCTGCAGGCCGGCGGCGCGCGCAACGGCGTACTGACTGCGGTCGAGGATTTCTGCCGACAGGCAGAGGTCGGCAGCCGCCGGCTGCTCTATGCCCATGTGCCGGCAGTGTTCGGGCTGGGCGTACTGTTCGATGCCGCCGCGCCCTGGGCCGAAGCGGTGGCCGAGGCGGTGATCCCGTACCATGACAATCCGCTGCTGGCGAAGCTGGAGAACAACCGCCTGCGCAATTATCTGGCCGTCCTCGACTGGCAGGACGGCTTTGTCACATAGTGTGGTGGAATCGAAGTTCGTTCCATTGAACCACCGTCACCCCGCACCCGATCCGGGGTGACCAAATGATAAATGGTGCGGACTTCAGATTCAGTACAAGAGGGCGTGACGCGAATGTCAGCCCAGCGCGACCCGCGGCCTGATTGCGACAGGGGCCGATCCGACCAGTTGATTTCGTCCGGCCGCCTTGGCCGCGTAGAGCCGGATATCCGCAGCCTTCAGCGCCGCCGAAACAGTCATGTCGGCCGCGACATTCGCAATGCCCGCGCTTGCCGTGACCGGCAGATCGAGGCCGGCGACACGTGCTGAAACGTGATCGGGCAATTGGCGGAGCAGCGCATCGACCTGGTCGAGCGGCGATGCGCCATAAAGCAGCAAGGCGAATTCTTCACCGCCCAACCTGACGGTGAAAACATCGTTCGAACACAGCGCGGCAGCAACGGCAATGATGACCTCGTCACCGCGATCATGCCCATGGCGATCGTTGATCGCCTTGAAGTGGTCGATGTCGACAATGGCGACGGCCTTTGGTCGATGCGCTGCGAACTGGCGCTCAAGGCTGCGACGGTTTTCCAGACCGGTCATCGGATCGGTATAGGCCACACGTTCCAGCACGATGGCCTGCGCGCGCATATCGTCGTGATGGCGCTTCAACCGCATGAACCGGTCGCCGATCCCGATCGAGGTGACCAGCATTTCGAGCGCAAGCGCACTGAACAGCGCGTAAAGCAACAGTCCAAAGGGTCGCCCCAGCACGATGTCGTGATAGAGACTGACCAGCCCCACCAACAGCACACAGAACCAGGCCGCCGTCTGAAAGCGTGCCGCCCTGCTGCCGCGCCCGATCGCTTGTGCCAGCGAAACACACAGCAGAACGAGGATACCGACCAGCACCGCATCGCGCAGCGCCATATAAAGCGGCGGGCAATGAACCATCACCATGGCCGGCGTGGTTGCAGCAAGTGCCAGCGGTTGCCAGGCCAGAAGACGATCAAGACGGCGGTCGATCATCCCCGGTTCCAGCAAGGATCGCAGGAACAGGCCAAGGAACGCAATCGTGCTGTCGAACAGCACATTGATAATGATTTGCCGCGGCATGCCCTCCGCCGTAAGCCAGGGTCCAAGCGGCAAGGACGACATGGTGATCGTCAGCGCGATCAGGATCAGCACGCGCGCGGTTTGCCACAGCACGAAACGTTCGCGCAGAATGGTGAAAAAGGCGATGTTGTAAGCCGCCGACAGCAGCAAAAAGCCGATGAAGGCCCCCGTCAGGACACCCGGCCAGTGCAAGGGCGTGCCACGCGCGAAACTTGATTGGGCGTGCGCCGGCGTTGCCGCAAGCGCGGTTGCCACGATCGCCAGCCATCCAGTTCGCGTGGGGCGCTGTGGAAACACTCGAATCATGACAATCACATTAAATCAACGGACTGATTATCAGGTTAATGCCCGCAAACGGCCGGCGCCGCCAGTATCGATCGTCGACCGTCCACAATCCGGTTCCAGCCGCGTCTGGCCGCCGCTGATACGAAAAAACGCCGGAGGCACAAAGGCCTCCGGCGTTCCCTCCTTGACCGGCCCCTTATCGTGGAGCCGGTCCCCCAAACCTCGGTCTAGAACTTCACCCCCGCGCCAATGCCGTAACGACGTGGATCGAGCGAGAACACGTTGGTGAACAGGCCCGATGACTGATCGGTGACATATTCGCCAGTGATCGAGTTGCTGTTGGTCAGGTTTTCGACGAAGGCCTTCAGATACCATTTGTGGTCCGGCCCATCGAGCTGGATCTGCGCATTGACCTGAATATACGACGGGATCGCATTGACTTCGCCGTTGAAAATGCTGCCCGTCGACTCCCCGGTGTAATGCACATCGACACGCGGCGTCAGCATCAGGCGATCGATCGGGATTTCATACTGGGCCCCGATCGAGATCTTGTAGTTCGGTGCCCCGGGCAACTGATTGCCCCGGATATTGATCGGAATGCCAGAAGTATAGACCGTTATGCCCTTCGGATCGAACGCCGTGCCATCGGCCGCGGCAACGCCCTGCAGCGCCGCACAGATCGAATAGGCCCCGGTCGACGCGATCCCGCTGCCCGCCGGAAAGGTGGTCGTACCTTGCAAGGGCGCCGGATCGACACCGCCATTGGCGGCCGCGACCTGCGCGTCAATTCCATTGTTGACCACATCGACAAAGGCATTGGCGCCGGCCGCGTTGCCCGGCGTGTTCGGCGCGACCGCGCAGTTGGATCCGTTGCTCAAGTCCTTGATGATGACCGCGTCAGAACGGCCACCGCCAAAGTCGCGCGGGTCCGCAAGATATTCGTCCTGCGACACAGCCGTATGCAGATAGCTGGCCGAAATATCGACGGTAAACTGCCGGATCGGGCGCAGCACCGCCTCTGCCTCAATCCCATAGACATGGGCGCTGACATTCTCGTCGATCGAGGTCCGCGCGACAATGCTCGACAGTTGCAAGTTCTGGTAGAAGTAAAAGAACCCGGTCAGGTTCAGTTGCAACTGGCCATTTCCAAACGTATTTTTCGAGCCGATTTCCAACGCGTTGACGAATTCGGGCAGGAACGTCGTCGGCACCGATATCCCCGCGTCTGCCGCCGACAGCGGCGGATTGATCCCGCCCGACTTGTAGCCGCGCGAATAGGACGCATAGAGCAGGTTGTTGGGCGAAACCTCCCAATCGAGCACGGCGCGACCGGTCAGCGCGCGGCCATGGCTGGTCTGGATCGCATTTGGCACGGCAGCGGTCAGCGCGGCGACATCATCGGCTGTTCCGAACGCAGTGGGCAGATTGAATGTCGTCGTGTGTGCGGAAACGAGCTTTCTGTCATCGTTGTAGCGCAGACCGAGGGTCAATTTCACCTTGTCGTTAAACTTGTAGTAGGTCTCACCAAATATGCCGTACGAATTTGTCCGAAAATAGTTGGTGTTGTTATCGTAAAATGGCGTGGCCAGATAAGCCGGTGCGCCACCGGCCCCAAGTGAACCCAGCGTTCCGGCAACACCAGCAAAATAATCCAGTTCAAACTCGTTCACAAAATAATCGTTATAATTTATCTTATAATGTGAATAGATTCCGCCGATAAGAAAGTTGAACGGACCCGAAAATTTCGATGTAAAAATCGCCTCTGTCGACCAACTGTTACTGACTTCATCGGAGCGGTCGAATTGCAGCGGAATATTCGAACAGACGCTGTTGCCGCCATAAACGCCGGTGCCGCTGGCGGTCGGCAATGACGTGCACAATGGCCCACCCGGACCCTGCGGCATCAGCGCGTTCGCCACCGGCGAAAGATAGGCCGCAAGACCCGGCCCTGCCGCGCCGCTGGCAAGATAGGCCAGCGTATTCAGCCCCGGCTGGATTTGCGCACGGTTCTGGACCTGGTTGTTATAGTCCTGCATCGAATCGACATTGGTGTATTCGTAGTTTGCGGCAATGTGCAGGTCGAAATCATTGCCGATTTCCTGCTTCAGGCTGGCCTGCAGGATCGTATCGATCGAATAGTAACGCGGATTAAACCCGGTATAGACCTGGTGAGGGTCGGTCGGATTGGTCGCATTGCTATAGGCATTTGGACCATAGACACTGCCCAGCGCCAGCGATTGAGGCAGGCCTTCGATGGCGTAGAACTCGTTCGAGTTCAGAACCGCGCCCAGCGTCGAATTGCCGTTGGTCACACCATTGCCAAGTGTGCCATTCAAACAGCCCAGTATGCCGGTCGGGTCGTTCTGGCATTCCTGTTTCTGCACGCGCATGCGCGAATCGTGTTCGTGGAAAAATTGCCCGACGAGATCGAATGTGGTGCGTGAACCGGGCTGCCAGCGCAGCGAACCGCGCAAGCCGTATTCGTCGCGCCCGTCGATCTTCGACCCGTCATAGAGGTTGGTTGTATAGCCGTCGCGTCGCAAGTAATAGCCCGAGGCGCGCACCGCGAGATCCTGGCCGATCGGCACGTTGATCATGCCCTTGACCCGGACATCGTTGTAATTGCCGTATTCGACGTCGGCCGAGGCTTCGAGCTTGCCCAGCACCGGCGGCGCCGTGTGGATGTCGACGACGCCGCCGGTCGCGTTGCGCCCGAACAGCGTGCCCTGGGGGCCGCGCAACACCTCGATCTGCGCCAGGTCGTAAAATTCGCCTTCGAACAGGCGGGTCGACGGCGACAACGGCGTATCATTGAGAGCAATCGCAGTCGACGGGTCGCAGGATTCGCCGACGCACAAATTGCCGATCCCACGAATGGTAAAGCTGGAGGACGTAAAGTTGGTCTTGGTAAACGTGACGTTGGGCAACGACAGTTGCAAATCACTGGTGGTCTTGATCTGCTGGCGTTCAAGCGTTTGCGCGCTGAAGGCGCTGACCGCAATTGGCACATCCTGCAGTCGTTGCGACTGACGCTGTGCGGTGACAATGATTTCCTGAATTCCGTTTGCCTCGGGCGTTGCAGACGGCTTGGCGTCCTGCGCGAAAACTGCCGGTGCAAATACTGCTTGTGACAAAGCTGCGGCGCACACGCCCACCATCAGGCAAATCTTGCCCCTCATAGCCCCAGACCCTCTCTCTCCAGCGATGCCCGTCGTTCTTGTGCGGGCTACCGACGCACAAGACATATCGTGGCCGAATATTTGTCAACCGGTTATTTAAATTTCCTGCGACAACCTGGGACAACCAGAGACAACTGTGGCAGCCATGCTTCGCTAGCCGGTGCAGCATCGCGCTGCAGGTGCGGAAAAACACATTATGGTGTGCGACGCCCCCTTGCAATGCACATCACGATGACATAGCTGAACGGCATGTCTGCTGACCTCATTGATCGCATCCGCCGACTCGTCACCGAAGGTGGCATGTCGCGCGCCGGCCTCGCTCGCGCCGCCGGCCTTCACGCCAACACCCTGCGCGACCTGACGCAACCGGGATGGAACCCGACTGCCGACACGCTGGCAAAGCTTGAGCGCGTGCTGAGCGACAGCGATGACAGCCCCGCGCTGGTCCCGATCGAAGAAATCATTGACGAGGCGCGCAATGGCCGCATGTTCATCCTGGTCGATGACGAAGATCGTGAAAACGAAGGCGATCTGGTCATCCCCGCGCAAATGGCCACACCCGACGCGATCAATTTCATGGCCACCCACGGCCGCGGCCTGATCTGCCTGACGCTGGCCCGCACGCGCGTCGAACAACTGGGCCTGGAATTGATGAGCCGCAACAACGGCACCCGCCATGAAACCGCATTCACCGTGTCGATCGAGGCGCGCGAAGGCGTCACCACCGGCATTTCCGCGGGCGACCGCGCCCGCACCGTCGCCGTGGCGATCGACGCCTCGAAAACCCGCGATGACATTGTCACCCCCGGCCATGTCTTTCCGCTGATCGCGCGCGACGGCGGCACGCTGGTCCGCGCCGGCCATACCGAAGCAGCGGTCGACATTGCGCGTCTGGCCGGGCTCAACCCCTCGGGCGTCATCTGTGAAATCATGCGCGATGACGGCACGATGGCGCGGATGGACGATCTGGTCCCGTTTGCACGGCGCCACGGGCTGAAAATCGGCACGATCCGCGATCTGATCGAATACCGTCGCCGCCACGACAATCTGGTCGAATGCACGTCGGTGGCGCCGTTCCGGTCGGATTATGGCGGCGACTGGACCATTCGTACCTATCGCAACAAGATCGACGGCGCGGTCCATCTGGTCCTGCAAAAGGGGGCGATCGACCCGGCGCAGCCGACTCTGGTCCGCGTTCATGCCATTTCGGTGCTGTCCGACGTGTTGGGCCAGCCCGGCCCACGCAAACGCGTGCTGCAACGCGCGATGGCCGAAATCGGCGCGGTGGGTGCCGGGGTCATCGTTTTGCTGATGCCCAACGATCCCGTGCAACTGATCGCCGAAGTCAGCGGCAAAGGCGGCATGGAAATGGATTTGCGCAGCTATGGCATCGGCGCGCAGATCCTGGCCGACCTGGGCGTGCACGACATGGTGCTGTTGACAAATTCGCACCGCAATGTCGTCGCAATCGAAGGCTATGGCCTCAATATCGTCGGCGAGCAGTCGATCAGCGTGGAGTAAGTTTCTTGGCCAAGTTCCTGATTGTCGAAGCGCGTTTTTACGACCACCTGAACGACATGCTGATTGCCGGGGCAAAGGCCGCGATCAAGGCGGCCGGGCACAAGGCAGAGGTGATCACCGTGCCGGGCGCGCTGGAAATTCCGGCCGCGATCGCGCTGGCCGACCAGAGCGGCGATTACGACGGCTATGTCGCGATCGGCGTGGTCATTCGCGGCGAAACCTATCACTTTGAAATCGTTGCCGGTGAAAGCGCGCGCGGGATCATGGCGCTGACGATCGACGGCCTCGCCATCGGCAACGGCATTCTGACCGTGGAAAACGAAGAGCAGGCACTGGTCCGCGCCGACGCCGCACAAAAGGACAAGGGCGGCGAAGCGGCCAAGGCGGCGCTTGCCTTGCTGGCGCTGCGCGAACGCTTCGCTTGATCTGGCCCGGCCCCGCACACCTTGACGGGCGGATTATAATCGGGTCGGGCATGGTGCACGGCACGGTCAATGCGATCTTCAAGGCCGGCGGCAGCGACAAGATGTCGGGGCGGGCGATGATCAACGGCCTTCCTCGTCCCGCCGCCGACGGGGGCATCGATCTGGCCGGCCGGGTCGCTGGCGGCCCATCTCGTCTATCTGACGTGCCTGGTGAGGGCCTTTTCGGCTGATCGTCCTGCGCTAACCATGATCGAGATAGTCCTTCAGTCCCAGTGGGTCATAAGGGCCGATGATCAGTTGTTCGAACACCCCCGTCCCGACTTCGCCGGCGCTGGTCGTCACGCGCGACACGATCTGGACATGGAGGTTCTCCATCGTCGGCGCCATTGGGTCGAGCGCGGCCAGGTCAAGATCCTCGCGCTCGACCGCCAGCGGACCATGGTACAGGCCGTGGCCCCATTTGGGCGTAACATAACCAAGGCCCCGCATCTGGAACCGCACCAGCGGCTGAATATCGAGTGTCAGCGGCCCCTCGGGCGCGGCGATGGTCAGTCGCCCGCGCATCGGCCAGCGCGTGCCGGGTTGCAACGGCGCCTCCAGCCGCGCCGACGGGGTTTCGAAGCAATCATCGGGCCCGCCATGGTCGGGGGCGATCACCGCGCGCGTGTTCCACGGCGATCCGTCACGATTGGCGTTGAGGTGAAAGAACACCGACCGCGTCGGCAGGTTGATCGGCGTCCATTGCCAGAAAAAGCCTTGCACCACGCCATGCCCATGCGGTTGGGCATCGGCCGCGCCGACCGGGCGCACCCCCCACGACCGGTCGCGCGTACCCCGCGTTTCGGGATGCAGCGCCTCGCGCCGGCCATCCACTTCGATCCAGCCCGAACAGGCGCCGTTCTGGGTCAGCCGGGTGTAATCCATATAGGTGCGCGGGCCGATGCGATAGGTAAAGCGCGGCTCTTCGATCGGAAACGCGCGGCCGGTAAAATGAATTTCCGCCGCAATCCCCTCGCCCGCGACGCGCACGGTCAGCCGCTTCAACGGCTCGACCACTTCGATCGAGATCGGCCCGACGACAAGATCGAGCCGCTCCATATGCAATTCGCGCGAGGCGTGGAGGCAGTGTTGCACCCCGTCGCGGATCACCGTGAAATGCGCGTCGGCAACGTTGAGATGCGGGTAGACGCCGAACGCCACCGCGAAAAAGCCGCTGCCATCAGGCGCATAGCCGTTGAAGAAATAGCGGTCGTAGAAATTCCGGTCGGTGCCCGCATAAGCGATTGGCTCGGGCGTCTGATGCAGCGGAAAATCGTCGCCCTTGGTCAGCATGATGCGCTCTCCAGCATATCTTTCAGCGCCCCGATGCTGTCGTGATCGAGCGCGAGTTCACAGGCATTGCGTGCCATCGACAGGAAATTGGCATCGCCGCGCTCGGTCCGGACGACAAAGGCAGAGCTGAACACGGCCGTCGCGACCCCGTGCAGCGCGCCCAGGCGATAGCGGTCCCAGATCGACGCGCGGGTCAGCGGCACACCGCGTCGGGTCATTTCGTCGCAATAAAGCGCGATCAGGTCAGCCTCGTGCGGGCGGCGCACCGCACTGCCAATGCCGCAGCCGAGGAAATAGCCGATATCCTTCAACGGGCAGTCCCACGCAGCGGTCTGCCAGTCGACCACCGCGATCGGGTCGATCCCGCCGCACGCGTCGAACAGCATGTTGTCGAGCCGGAAATCACCATGGCACACCGCCCGCACCCCCGCATCGCGGCGGTAATACCCGGCGGCATGGGCATTGAGCGCGTCGCACACCGCCATCAGGTCCGGCGCCAGCAACCCGTCGTACCGTTCGCGAAATATCGCGTGTGCCTGGGGATAGAGGTCGGAAATGCGCTCTACCAGCCCCGGCACCGGCTGCAACCACGCCGCCCGGCCCAGTTCGCCCAGGCCCCAGGTTGGCGCGTGCAGCGCCGCCGCCTGGATCACCGCGTGCCGTGCGTCGTCCACCGTACAGCCGGCCAACTGGTTGCCGCCGCGCGCCGGGCCAAGATCCTCGAACAACAGCACGAACGTCGCACTGTCGTCGCTGAGTTCGCTGGCAAAAACCGCGGGAACGCGCACGTCGATCCGGTGCGCCAGTTGGCGATAGAAATGCACTTCCCTCGCATAGAGGCCGAACATTGCGGCGGTGGACCGGCTGGTGGCATCGGCCGAAGCGAACTTCGCTGCAACCGTGCCCGGCCCAGCGCCCGCACGGTCATATTCGATCGCAAACCGGGCCGTATCGCCCACCTGGCCCGTGCCGATCGACACGAAGGGGGCGGCAACAATCCGCCCCTCGCCCATCACGCCCGCCGCTTTCAACCGCGCTTCGATCCAGCCGGGCGTGACTTCGCCCGCCGTGGTCGGGAATGATGCCATGGATGTTGTCCTCTCCGTTTGGAGAGGCTGACACATCGCGCCCGCGTTGTGAAGGGGTGTTAATCGATCACTTAACTCAGATTGTGATGCGGCCGAACGCGGCTTTGCCGGCATAGCGTGCCGATTGGCCCAGTTCTTCCTCGATACGGATCAACTGGTTGTACTTGGCCAGCCGGTCGCTGCGGGCCAGGCTGCCCGTCTTGATCTGGCCGCAGTTGGTGGCAACCGCCAGATCGGCGATCGTCGCGTCCTCGGTTTCGCCCGAACGGTGCGACATCACGGCGGTATAGCCGGCGCGCTGCGCGATACTGACCGCCTCCAGCGTTTCGGTCAGCGTGCCGATCTGGTTGACTTTGACCAGCAGCGAATTGGCCAGACCCTGTTCGATGCCCATCGTCAGGCGCTTCGGGTTGGTGACAAACACATCGTCACCGACCAGTTGCACTTTGTGGCCCAGCTTGGCGGTCAGCGCCGCCCAGCCGACGAAATCGTCTTCGCTCATGCCGTCCTCGATCGACACGATCGGATAGGCATCGGTCAGCGCGGCCAGATAGTCGGCAAAGGCTTCGGGACTGAGCGAAAGCCCCTCACCGCTGATTTCGTACTTGCCGTCGCGAAAGAATTCGGTCGCGGCGCAGTCAAGCCCCAGCGCGATGTCGACGCCCGGCTTGAACCCCGCCTTTTCAACCGAGGCTAGGATGAAATCCAGCGCATCGCGCGTGCTCGACAGATTGGGGGCAAAGCCGCCTTCATCGCCCACCGCCGTCGCCAGACCCTTTTCGTGCAGGCCTTTCTTCAACGTGTGGAACACTTCGGACCCCCAGCGCACCGCTTCGGCCAGGCTGGGCGCGCCCACCGGCAGGATCATGAATTCCTGGAAATCGATCGGATTGTCGGCATGTTCGCCGCCGTTGATGATGTTCATCATCGGCACCGGCAGGACATGCGCGGCAACCCCGCCGATATAGCTGTACAACGGCAACCCGCGCGCATCGGCGGCCGCCTTGGCCACCGCCAGACTGGCGCCGAGAATCGCGTTGGCGCCCAGCCGTGCCTTGTTGTCGGTCCCGTCGAGCGCGATCAGCGCCAGATCGATGTCGCGCTGGTCTTCGGCATCGATGCCCACCAGCGCCTCGGCGATTTCGCCATTGACCGCGCCGACCGCCTTCAACACGCCTTTGCCGAGATAACGGTGCTTGTCGCCATCGCGCAGTTCGACCGCCTCATGCTTGCCGGTCGATGCACCCGACGGCACTGCGGCGCGACCGAACGAGCCGTCTTCCAGCAGCACGTCGACCTCCACGGTCGGGTTGCCACGGCTGTCGAGAATTTCGCGTGCGTGGATGTCGATGATCGCGGTCATGGTCGGGCCTTTCAACAAGCAACGCGGCAAGAAGCGCCGGCAAACGCTGATTGTCCGCGCTCCTATCGGCTGCGTCGGGGACAGGCAAGCGTCGGTGTGCGGTTGCGAACGGCTGTGAAGACGAATTCCCGACGCATTTGGCGATGGCCTGGGTTAAAGCATCATGCGCCCGGAATCGCAGAACGCTTCGGAACCTTTGCTGTCGCGCGATCTTTTACCAAAAACCGCTTCCCGGTTTTTATGGTCACGTTCTAGGATCGCGCATACCAATCGCGTATTCGTTTCTCATTTGTCGCAATCAGGAAACAAGCCATGGCCGAAACCACGCCTACCCCGGAACAGATCACTGCGGCTGAAGACAGCGCCGAAGCGGCGATCAAGACGCGTTTTGCCCGCGCCATCGACGACGCCCGCGCCAGCGTCGACAGCTTGCGCGCCGATGCGGTCGAAGTGACCGCCGCCGCGCGCGAAAAGGCCCAGGCGACCGCCGCCGAATGGACCGATCAGGCCAGCGCCTATGCCGAACAGGCCCGTGACAAGAGCGTGGAACTGGCGCGCCAGGGCAAGGACAAGACCAGCGAAGCGATCGCCGTCGTCGGCAAGGCGATTGCCGACACCGCGCCGGTGATCGATGAGAAACTGGGCGTGAAGTTCGGCGACTATGCCCGCGCCGCCGCCGGTACGCTGGAAACATCGGCGGAAAAGCTGGCCACCAAAGACTTCGCCGAACTGGGCGAAGATGTGAAGGCCTTTGTCCGCACCAGCCCGGCAACCGCGCTGGGGATCGCAGCGGTCACCGGCTTTCTGGTCGCGCGGCTGTTCAGCCGTTCGGGCGATCGCGACGCCTGAACCCTGTTCGTGAACGAACCAGACCCTTCCGGGCCCGACCTCTCCGGCAATGGTGAGTCGGGTTCGCTCGTTGCGCTGCTCCGCGCGCTGATCGAGGATATGCAGACGCTGGTCGAGGCGGAGACCGGCTATTGGCGCACCGCGTTCGGCTTTGCGCTGGGACGCGCGAAGTCCATCGCGCTGCTGCTGGTGCTGGCGCTGTTCTTTGCGTTCTTTACGCTGATGGCGATCGTTGTCGGGCTCTTGCTGGCCCTGGCGCCGCTGATCGGGGCATGGGGCGCGCTCGCGGCCGTTTCGGCGTCGCTTGGTCTGCTGGCCGTGGTGGCGCTGTGGCTGGCGATCCGGCGCGGACGACGGATGATCCGGCTGCTGACCCGCCCCGACGCAAGGGATGTGCGATGATCCAGCCGCCGACCGAAGCCGGACTGATCGAAGCGCGGCGGCTGCGCGATATGGCGCGGTCGATTGCGCGCACCGATCTGGCGACCTTGCGCCTCGACCTGGCCGAACGGCCGCTGGGACGCAGAGTGCGCGACAGCGTCGTCACCGGCGCAGTCGACACGGCCGAAAGCGCGATCGATCTCGCGCTGGAAAACCGCACCGTGCTGGCCTTGACGCTGTCCGGCGTCATCGGCTGGCTGTTCAGGAAACGTCTAGGCGCGCTGGCGCAAACCGGATGGACATGGGTTTCCGGGCGTTTGACGCCCTGACCCGGCCGGAAATCAAGGAGCCTGAGTATCATGACCGAGCAAGACAGCACTCTTTCCGACCGACTTGAAAAAGCGCGCGAGCGCAGCAACGAACTGGCCGCAAGCGCTGCCAGCCGGACGCGCGAATTCGTTCACGACCATCCGGTGGCGAGCGTCGCCGGCGGGATTGTCGTCGGCGCGCTGATTGCCGGGCTGCTGGCGCGGCCCAAGGCACCGCCGACGCCCGCAAAGAAAATCGAAGCGATGAGCGATGCTGCCGCCGCGCGACTGGCGAAGATCGGCTCGATCGCCGCAGAACTGGCGCTTGCTTATGCCGCGCGCGCCGCCAGCGTGAGCAAGGACAGTGTCGGCCAGATCAGCGAAGCAGGGACAGAGGCCAGCCACAAGGTCACCGAACTGGCAGAAATCGCATTGCACACGCTGCGCACAGCCGGCGAAGCCGCGCTCCATCGCCTGACTCACCGCGACTGAACAGCGGCCCCCGGTTTGCCAGGCGATTCCCATCTCAATTATCTGGCTTTTATACCTATAAATCATAATGATCCGTTCGTGCTGACCCTGTCAAAGCACGTGCGAGGCAGCCGATCTGGGCGACGTTGCGCGCGCACCTGGCAGACCTCGGCGCGCATGCTTCGACAGGTTCAGCACGAACGGATCTTTTAAATCAATTGCTTGTCTGCCCAATGCTGCGGCCATGTCGCCCAAGCCGGTGGTTCCGGGAAAGGCAAAGGCCTCTATCGCGGGATCGTTGCACCAGATGGGTGCATTCCCTGGCCCCGTGTCGGGCGGGATTTTGACACGCAGACGTCCGAACAAAGACGTTCATCGTACTTGAATTGCGTGGGCGCATTTGTCAGGGGCTTGGGCTTCCTCTCCCCCGACGGAAAGTGTCGCATGCAGAAACTCCACCTCGTGATGGGCGGGCGGGTCAAAGACCCGCAGGGCCTTGAATTCGTCGACCTGAAGGCCATCGACATGGTCGGTGTGTTCCCCAACTATCAATCGGCCGAAGAGGCCTGGCGGGCGGCCGCGCAACGCACCGTGGACGACGCCGAGGTCCGCTATGTCATCGTGCACCTGCACCGCCTGCTCGAACCCGAATTGCCGTCTGCCTGACAATCAAAAAGGCCCCGAAAGCCAGATGGTTTCGGGGCCCTCTTGCAGGAATTCGTCAAGCATCGGCGTTCAGATGAACTCGATCTTTTCGACCACATAGAACCGGTCGCCCGACGGCACCGTGACTTCGATCTCGTCCTCGACACGACGCCCGATCAGCGCGCGGCCAAGCGGCGAGTTATAGCTGATCCGGCCGCGCTTGGCGTCGGCCTCGGCCAGGCCGACGATCTGATACCGCACCGGCTTTTCCGCATCGTCAAGCAAAGTCACCGTCGCACCAAACACGATCCGATCGCCCGAAAGCGTGGTCGGGTCGATGATATTGGCACGGCTGAGCTTGTCCTCCAGATCGGCGATCGTTGCCTCTACCTGGCCCTGACGCTCTTTGGCGGCATGATATTCGGCGTTCTCGGAAAGATCGCCGTGCGCGCGCGCTTCCTCGATCGCATCGACGATCTTTGGGCGTTCCTCGCGCAGCGCTTTCAGCTCGGAAGTAAGCTTCTCGTAGCCTTCCTGCAGCATCGGCAGCTTCTCAGTCGCCATCCGTAATCCTTTTCATCCAATCTGGCGTGCGCCCGAAAACCTTGGACGCCGTCGAGGGAAAAAACTGCCCTTCCGGAACCTTGCGGGACCCGGGCAAAACAACCGCTCGTGCAGGGGAAACCTGTGAAAGCCTATTGATAATAGTCTTGCAGAGACCTGACATCAAGTTCGGCACTGCGCAAAGCTTCGATTGCCTCTGCCGCTGCCAGCGACGCCGCCGCAGTGGTGAAATAGGCCACTTTGCCGGTAAGCGCCGAACGGCGGATCGACTGCGAATCCTTGTGGCTCTGCCAGCCCTCGGTGGTGTTGAAAATCAGGGCAATATCGCCGTCGATGATGTGATCGACAATATGCGGCCGCCCTTCGGCGACTTTGTTGACGCGTTCGACCGCAATGCCCTGATCGTCGAGAAAACGTGCCGTACCCCCGGTCGCAACCACCTTGAAACCCAACCCGATCAATGTCTTGATCGCCGGCACGATCACCGGCTTGTCGCTGTCCTTGACCGACACGAACAAAGTGCCGGCACTGGGCAGGCCTGCGCTTGCGCCCAGTTGTGCCTTGGCAAAGGCGACCGCGAAATTGGCGTCGATTCCCATCACTTCGCCGGTCGATTTCATTTCCGGCGACAAGGCCGGATCGACCCCCGGGAAACGGGCAAACGGGAACACCGCTTCCTTGACCGCCATATAATCGATGTCGCGGCGGATCGGCGGCAGGTCGGCCAGTTTTTCGCCCGCCATGATCCGCGCCGCATATTTGGCAATCGGCTGGCCGATCGCCTTGGCCACGAACGGGACGGTCCGGCTGGCGCGCGGATTGACTTCGATCAGATAGACCAGCCCGTCCTTGACTGCGAACTGGATGTTCATCAGCCCGCGGACATTCAGCCCTTTGGCCAGCAGCACCGCCTGGCGCTCCATTTCGGCAATGATCGTGTCGGGCAGATTGTACGGCGGCAGCGTGCAGGCGCTGTCGCCCGAATGGATGCCGGCCTCTTCGATATGCTGCAACACGCCGGCGATCACGACCTCGTCGCCATCGGCCAGCGCATCGACATCGCATTCGATCGCATCGCGCAGATACTGGTCGATCAGCACAGGGCTGTCGCCCGACACCTGGACCGCCGTGGCGATGTAGTCATCCAGTTGCGCCTGGCTGTCGACGATTTCCATCGCCCGCCCGCCCAGCACATAGCTGGGGCGCATCAGCACCGGATAGCCGATCCGCGTCGCCACCGCGACCGCTTCGTCGCGGCTGCGCGCCAGCCCGTTGGCGGGTTGCAGCAGGCCAAGCCGTTCGACCAGATCGGAAAACCGTTCGCGGTCTTCGGCCAGATCGATCGAGTCGGGCGATGTGCCCAGGATCGGAATGCCGGCATCCTGCAAGGCCTGCGCCAGTTTCAGCGGGGTCTGCCCGCCGAACTGCACGATCACACCCACCAGTGTGCCGTTTGACCGTTCGACATCCAGGATTTCGAGCACGTCTTCGGCCGTCAGCGGCTCGAAATAGAGCCGGTCGGAGGTGTCGGGATCGGTTGACACGGTTTCCGGGTTGCAGTTGATCATGATCGTTTCGAACCCGGCTTCATCGAGCGCGAAACAGGCGTGGCAACAGCAATAGTCGAATTCGATCCCCTGGCCGATGCGGTTCGGCCCGCCGCCCAGGATCACGATCTTGCGCGCGTCGGTCGGGTTGGCCTCGCTTTCGGGCGCCGCGAACAGGCCGCCTTCGTACGTCGAATACATGTAGGGCGTGACCGCTTCGAACTCGGCGGCGCAACTGTCGATGCGCTTGAACACCGGGCGTACCCCCAGCCGGTGGCGCAAGTCACGCACTTCGCCTTCGCTCGTCGCCCCAGCCAAAGCCTCGACCACATCGTGCAACAGTCCGGCCCGCGCCATATTGGCACTGCCCGCCATCTGCACCGAGCGGACCGCCAGTTTTGCCAGCCGCTTGTCGGAAAAGCCCATGGCTTTCAACCGGCGCAAGCCGGTGGCGTCGCGCGGCAGGCCATCGACGACCACCGCCCGTTCTTCGGCGATGATTTCGGCAATATGACGCAGGAACCACGGCTCGTACTTGGTAACGGCGTGGACGTCTTCGACGCTGAAGCCTTCGCGGAACGCCTGGCCGATCACCAGAATGCGATCGGGCGTGGCGCGCGACAGCGCGGCGTTGATCTGGTCGCGGCCGGCGCCTTCAAGTTCCTCGATGCGGTTGAACCCGTCGAGCCCGGTTTCCAGACCGCGCAGCGCCTTTTGCAAGGATTCCTTGAAATTGCGGCCGATCGCCATGACTTCGCCGACCGATTTCATCGCCGTCGACAACAGCGGTTCGGCCCCCTTGAACTTTTCGAAGGCAAACCGCGGGATCTTTGTCACCACGTAATCGATCGTCGGTTCAAAGCTGGCCGGGGTTGCCCCGGTGATGTCGTTGGTGATTTCATCGAGCGTATAGCCGACCGCCAGCTTCGCGGCGACTTTGGCGATGGGAAAGCCGGTGGCCTTTGACGCCAGCGCCGACGACCGCGACACGCGCGGATTCATCTCGATCACGATCAGCCGGCCGTCCTTGGGATTGACCGCAAACTGCACGTTCGAACCGCCGGTTTCGACACCGATTTCCCGCAACACCGCGATCGAGGCGTTGCGCATGATCTGGTATTCCTTGTCGGTCAGCGTCAGCGCCGGCGCGACCGTGATCGAATCGCCGGTGTGGACGCCCATCGGGTCGACGTTTTCGATCGAGCAGATGATGATGCAGTTGTCGTTGCGATCGCGCACGACCTCCATCTCGTACTCTTTCCAGCCGAGCAGCGATTCCTCGATCAGCACTTCGGTGGTGGGCGAGGCTTCCAGCCCGCCGCGCACGATCTGGACGAATTCATCCTTGTTATAGGCGATCCCGCCGCCCGTTCCGCCCAGCGTGAACGATGGCCGGATGATCGACGGCAAGCCGGTGTTTTCCAGCACCGCCAGCGCTTCCTCAACCGAATGCGCCACGCCCGACCGCGCCGATTCGAGGCCGATCTTGTCCATCGCGTCGCGGAATTTCTGGCGGTCCTCGGCCTTGTCGATCGCCTCGGCATCGGCGCCGATCATGGTCACACCGTACTTTTCCAGCGTGCCGTCGCGAAACAGCGACAATGCGGTGTTGAGCGCGGTCTGGCCGCCCATCGTCGGCAACAGCGCGTCGGGGCGTTCCTTGGCGATGATCTTGGCAACGATTTCCGGCGTGATGGGCTCGACATACGTCGCGTCAGCCATTTCCGGATCGGTCATGATCGTCGCCGGGTTCGAATTCACCAGGACAATGCGATAGCCCTCTTCCTTCAGCGCCTTGACAGCCTGCGTCCCCGAATAATCGAATTCGCAAGCCTGGCCGATGACGATCGGCCCGGCGCCGATGATCAGGATGGACGAGATGTCAGTGCGTTTGGGCATGATCGGTTATGCTGCCATGGTAAAGGAAGGGGTGTGGTCGAGAATCGCCTGACGAACATCGCGCAGCGGCTGCGCGCATGTCCGAGCGAGGCGGAGAAACGGCTGTGGGCGCGGTTGAAAGGGCGTCAACCGGGCGCGGCGTTCACGCGGCAATGTCCGGTTGGTGGATATGTGGTCGATTTCGTGTTCCGCAGTGAGCGACTGGCGATCGAATTGGACGGGGGACAACATGCTGATGGCGCGCTCGATGCCGCGCGTGCCCGCACGATCGAGGCCTGCGGCTACCGCGTGATCCGCTTCTGGAACAACGACGTCCTGACCAACACCGATGGCGTCATCCAGGCCATCATGACCGAATTCGCCATCGCTCAAAACCGCCCCTGAAAAGCCCTCCCCTTCAAGGGGGAGGGTTGGGTGGGGGTGTGGGCGGCGTTCGTCATCGCCGGCCGCGCACACCCCTCCCCAACCCCTCCCCTGAGGGGAGGGGCTAGAAAGCACGACGGGTCGAGCCGCCCTCATAGTGCGCCGACGAACTTTTCGAACAGATAGAGACTGTCCTGTGGCCCGGGACTTGCCTCCGGATGGTATTGCACGCTGAACGCCTGTTTGCCGGTGATCGAGAGGCCGCAGTTCGAACCGTCGAACAACGAGACGTGGGTTTCCACCACGCCTTCGGGCAGGCTGGCGGCATCGACGGCAAAGCCGTGGTTCATGCTGGTGATTTCGACCACGCTGTCATCGATGCGCTTGACCGGATGATTGGCGCCGCGATGGCCCTGGTGCATCTTGATGGTTCGACCACCAACGGCAATCGCCATCATCTGGTGGCCAAGGCAGATGCCGAACATCGGCACATCGCGATCCAGCAGCCCCTTGATGACCGGTACGGCATAGACCCCGGTCGCGGCCGGATCGCCCGGACCATTCGACAGGAACACGCCGTCCGGCTTCAGCGACAGCACCGTGTCGAGCGT
>Ga0116227_10004009_pt1 | contig 32254 bp, 20 predicted proteins | sample S1TSphgellanicum_FD_89693 | JGI IMG/M metagenome (GOLD analysis project Ga0116227, IMG submission 89693) | Host-associated microbial communities from peat moss isolated from Minnesota, USA - S1T2_Fb - Sphagnum magellanicum MG | ecosystem: Host-associated > Plants > Peat moss > Unclassified... | reverse complement strand
TTAATTTTTTATATAACACAAAAAAAAAAAAAAAAATTTGTTTTTTTTTCCCTTTTCCCTTTTATTTATTTTTTTTTTTACATCCCCCCCCCCCCCTTTTTTTTGGCCCCCCCCCCCCCCCCCCCCCCCCCCCCCCCCCACAACAAAATTGTGCCTTGAAGGGGCCACTTCAACTAACACCCACCACCACACCATGCAGGATGGACGGAAGAGGACGGTAGGCTATGTGGACAAGGAAGAAGGACTTTTTCATTGTATTCCTGTCCTCCCCCGTAGCCGACGTACTAACCGGGGTTGGGGCAATTCTTTACTTTTATGAAGAACCTCTTTTAGTCCTCCCAGTTTAAAACGATAGATTGTAACCAGATTCGACGATGGTTAAATATTAGTATAATAATTAACTAGTACTAATAATAAAGCATTGGATCCGGTTCCGCATATAAATGTATTGGGTTTGATTTTTTCAAAAGATATTTCCCCGTTTTAGTTTCACTTCCGGTTTTCTTCTCGAAATCAGACCCAGTGGTTGTGGTTCGGTTCTTATTAATCTGGATTGGGAATTAACTGATGGTTAATTATTGATTAACCCGTGATTAACCCCCTTGGTAAAGCTTTGCCCTCACAAGGTCATCATGACCCCTTTGTTTAATTGAGTTCTTTTGCAATGGATGCAAAAATTCTCTTTAATGACATTATGCATCCCTATGCATTCATCATCGTGGGCACTTTCTCATAATTGGATACCCAATGATATTATAGGGTTTATTATGTATGTATGTAAATAATAAGGCACTCAGTGAGTATGAAGTAGGTAGTACATAGCTAACCACATATCATCCATCCATGGTAGGGAATTGAAGTGGTTACTATGTATGTAGGTAAAGTAATAAGGCACTTGATGAGTAGTAAGTAGGTAGTACATAGCTAACCACATATCATCAATGGTAAGGAATTGAAGTGGTTATTATGTATGTCAATAAGTAATAACACATTTGATGAGTACTAGCTAAGTAGTACATAGCTAACCACATATCATAACACCATAGGGAATTGAAGTGATTACTATGTATGTAAGTAAGTAAGTAATAACACATTTGGTGAGTACTAGGTAGGTTGTACATAGCTAACCATGTATCATCCATCTTGCATGGTGCATGTGGTTTTTTGCTCTAGTGTTTTCACACTTATGAGTTTAATCTCATTTTAAGTTTGAAGATTACCCGATGGATATCGTAAGATCTTGGTTTGACAAGTTCATGTGTGAATATCTTATGCTTTTGGGGTTTGATGTTTGAGATCAACACACAAATAGCTTACAATCTTGGTTTAAAGGATTGTTAATTTACTTCACTTAACCACCTCGGATTCATTCTTCACTCAAAGACAAATACTTTGGCCAACACAAGCACTTGCTATCTAGACATCATCCAACCCTTGTTTTGTTACCTATCTTGGCCCATAGTTGAAGTCCATCAATAGTAAATACGAATGGGAATGAATGTTCCAATTCAAGTTGTACCTTCTTATAAAGGCAAATACTATGTATTGCATATTAGTTAGGTTCGATGATGTTTGATCTCACACCTACTTAATGTACAAATAATAATCTATTATGTATTAAATGTATGAAGTATGTACCATAACAAAAATGTGAAATATTTTTTAGTTTATTTTTTAAGGAAAATTTTAGATTGATTTTGAAGTAGTAAGGCCTTTTTTGCTTCACAAAATATCCTACAATAGACTATATTAGAGTGCCTTTCCAAATTATGAAAGGTATTTTCTTTTCCCTTAATTTTTTATTTATTTTAATGTTGTTGTTGTCTCATACTTGTTGAAATGGTTTAAAATAAATTTCACAATAGAGATTTTAAAATATATATATTAATATTTATTTGTCAATGTGAATATTGACCCTAGGCTAGGGTAGTATAACACTAAACATAGCTATATTAATACTAGTGCAAAATCAATTCATAATACATGAGGTACTTTAGATCATATAGATGTTTAATTTCCAATTATTCGGAGTTTTTTTTTTTTAAATTCTATTTTTAAAAAGTTAGGCTAGGTAGGTAGTAGAGTAAGAAGTACCTGGGTTTTACTAACCGCACTCACTAACGGTAACTCTCACTCACTAACTGAACCCAGTGTCGCTAACCCCCCTCTCCTCTTTTCTCTCCTCCTCGCCTTCTTCTTCTTCTTCTTAACCTCGACCAGAGGCTCTTGGAGCTGGTTTGTCGGCGAGCGTCGTCGACTGCCGCACGACGACGCAATTCCCTTTGCATTGCTGTTGTTTGCAGTGCGATTGTCTCCTTTCTATCCTCTGTAAACCACGCTTCGGTTGTTGTTGCTGTTGTTGTTGTTGTTGTTGTTGGAGTAAGAAGCATGGATTGATGAGAGTAATGGATTGTTCGCTTATCTGAATCTTGTTAAATTTGGTGTGGGGGTACTTCCATTTTCTCATCCGATTTGCTGCAGCAAACAAGGATCTGAAGCACCTGCCTACAAGAATGCTGCTGGTTACTGACTGATTCCTGAGTAGTCTGTTCCAGCTCGTATGTTCGAGAAGAAGAGGAGTTGTTGTTTATGGCGGGTTATCGGTTTGGAAGTCTGTGAAGAAAACCGAGCGACTGATAGTCAGCTGGAAAGCAGTTTGTCGCAGATATGATTTGCGAGTTTCGTTCACAGCTCCTCCTTCTCGTCTTCGTCGTCGTCCTTGTCTCGCCATTTTTTCCTAGTCATCTGTTTTCTTCTGCGGAGTTTCTGACTACGAATGTACGAGCTCCGCCGGAATTTGCTGCCGGATTCTTGCAAGATTTTCAAGGCTCTTCTGCACTGTACTACTGACTTAAAACGGCAGCTGGATTGTGGAAGATTTGAGACAGGTGACGACTCGAGACTTCGATGATACCGCAAGCATGTTTGCGCCGCTTACCAGCAGCGTGTTCCCGCAGGCTTACAGCAGTGCTGCATTCAGGTTCTTGCGCAAGCTTTGGAGGCAAATTGGCGAAACTGTGAGCGAGAGATTTCTCTCTTCTTGAACTTTTGCGACAATGATCGGTTTTCTTCTTTAGACTTGCTTGCTTGCCTGTTTTGTTTGTGTTCACAGGCAGATGTGTAGCATCTCTAGGCCGCCGTGTTGTAAGCCTGCACTCGCAATCCTTGTTTCCTGCTACCATACAGCTGGTTGCTACCATTTGAACACTGGAAGATTGCTTAGACCGGAAGAACGTAAAGGTCAGCAGCAGCAGATGTGTGCGATATTGTCTGATATGCTTGATCTTGTAATGCAGTAGCTGCAGCGCCGTGCCTTGCAACAGGAGAAAATGTGCTGCACCAACAGCAGCTCGTGAAATGGTCTCATCAGTCGAGCAGGAAGATGACTATCCTGCGCATCGCTGACTCGTCTTCAACTCTTCATTCTCCTTGAGAAAAGATCGCGCGAAAACGCACTGCCGATCGATCGATCGCTTCTGATCCCCCTGGTCGACTTTCAATTTCTTCTTGCTTCAGAGCTTATCATCAGGACGTCGCTGCACGCAGCTCCATTAGAATCAGAATTTGCTGCTGAAATCCTGTGCATCGCCATCGCCTTCTTCTTCCAACAAAGATGATTACAGGAGGCGATCTGTACAGTGTGCTCAGTGCAGTGGTGCCGCTTTACGTGGCGATGTTGCTCGCTTACGGATCCGTGAAATGGTGGGGGATCCTGACGCCGCAGCAATGCATGGGCGTGAACCGCTTCGTCTCCATCTTCGCCGTCCCGTTGCTCTCCTTCCAGTTCATATCTGGTAACGATCCTTATGCCATGAACTTCCGCTTCATCGCTGCCGATGCCGTGTCGAAGATCGCTCTTCTCCTGGCCCTTGCACTCTGGGTCCGCTACTCTAAGTCCGGTTCCCTCGACTGGATGATTACGATCTTCATGCTCGGAACTCTTCCCAACACGCTTGTCATGGGGACGCCTCTCTTGGCGGCAATGTATGGCGCTGGCCCCGGCAGTCTCACCGTGCAAGCCGTGGTTTTGCAATGTATCATCTGGTACACACTTCTGCTGGTGATGTACGAGTACCGAGCTGCAAAGATCCTCATCATGGAGCAGTTTCCCGACACTGCAGCTTCGATAGTGAGCTTCAAGGTCGACTCCGACGTCATGTCCCTGGACGGGAGAGAGCCCGTGCTTACAGAAGCAGAGTTCGGAGACGATGGGAAGCTGCACGTGACGGTTCGCAGATCTGTTTCTGTGCGTTCCCCGAGTATGCAATCTGGTACGTATGCGCATTCTAGCAGATCCATGGGAATCACGCCAAGCTCCAAGGCTTTGACGCCACGGCCAAGCAATTTAACTGGCGCCGAGATTTACAGCTTACAATCCTCCAGGAACCCGACTCCGCGAGACTCGAGCTTCAACCAAAACGAGTTCTATAGCATGATGATGTTGTCCGCAGGGAGGAGCCCGCAGCATCATCGGCAATCCAACTTCACTTCCTCCGATATTTACTCGCTGCAATCTTCCAGAGGACCCACGCCAAGAACCTCCAATTTCAACGAAGAAAATTCCAAGGAAGTGCGTGCATATCCCAAGGGCGGCACGATGAACAACATGATCAATTCGCCAAGGTTTGTGCCGCCACTCTACAGGGGAGGAGGAGTAGTGGCTGGAGGAGGGCGCATGCATGGAAGAGGAGGAGGAGTAGGTGGGTCACATGAGGCGGCAGCAGCAGCAGCTCCTCTTGGAGGAGGCATTGCGGCTGCTGCTGCTGCTGCTGCTGCGGGGGGCGAAGTGAGAGGAGTACCGCATCCTGGAAGCAACAACGGCACTGCAGGCAGTGGCAACAACACTACTGTTTTTGTCCCTCCTGTGCAGTCTGCGGGTGCGTCTCAGATCTCCAGGCTCGCAATGGACGCTAGAAATTCACCGAGACGCGGGGTGACGGAACATAAAGGAGCCGCCGCAGCACCACCCAAGGTTCCAGACGAGGATGCCAGGGAGCTCCACATGTTCGTGTGGAGTGCCAATGCTTCTCCAGTTGCGGAACGGGGATTGCATGTGTTTGGGGCAAACAGCCCTCCTGCACGGCATGAATTCGATCCCAAGGAATTGCGGCTGCTTGTGCATCAGGAATCGGATCCTGCTTTGGATGCAGGTGAGCGAACTTCATCACTTCACATGGGTCTCTCTTTTCTTCCACACGGGTGTTCTCTTTTCTTGACGATTGTCTTTTCCAGAATTCTCTTAACGCTGTATGGAAGCTCAGAACTTTAGCCTTGAGATCTGATTTGGGAGCCCAATGTCTGCTTGTGGGGGTTTTTGAAAGGTTTGCCAGAACCAAGGGGAGCACATGCCTATGATGACTATCCACGTGAAGACTTCAGCTTTGGCAACAGGCAGAGCTTCAAGGTGGAGGATATAATAGAGAAAGATGGTCCTCGGTTGGACAAGTTGGGCTCCTCATCAACAGCAGAACTCAGACCTAAACTTTCAGAGGAAGAGATCAACAAAGCAATGCCCCCCACCATTGTGATGGTGAAGCTCATCTCTGTCATGACATTTCGGAAGCTTATTCGCAACCCGAATACCTACTCCAGTCTTATTGGAGTTGTCTGGTCTCTTATCGCCTTCAGGTGCTTTGTCCTTGGCAAAAGATAGCTCTCAAAGTTTTCAAGGTTTTTGGTTACAGTTGCACATTCTTACTCACTTGTTCTTCTGCTTGACATGCAGATGGCATTTTCAAATGCCACTTATATTGTACAACTCTGTTCACATCTTGTCCAATGCAGGTCTCGGGATGGCCATGTTCAGCCTTGGTAAGTATTTCTCTTTCGCACAAAACTGGCAAATTGAGAAAGCCTTTCCAAGCTTTGCGTTATTTCAACAACTAATTGTTGTGACATTGTAGCAGCCAGTGTTCCAGTGCTACTGTGACCACCTTTTGGTCTCCACTTCCTGCTGAGACAAATGTATAAGAATAGTTTGCATTGATGACATTTATCTCACAGGCTTTGTCAGATTACCTTAAATGTGCTTGTGGAGAGTGTTCTACCCACTTAAATTTCCTGACCATCAACCTATATAAGGGATTGCACTGCAGAATGTTGAGATTGTAAGTCAGATTTGAGATGATGGTTTCTTTTTTGCCCTTGATGATAGGGCTGTTCATGGGACTGCAAGAGCGGATTATTGTGTGTGGGACATATTTGGCCATTGTTGGAATGGGACTTCGTTTCCTCCTTGGCCCTGCTTTGTTTGCATCAGCATCGGCCTTGGTTGGCCTCCGAGGTGTGAGTCTTCGTGTGTCCATCGTGCAGGTATTCCTCAACACATAATCTCTCTAGTTGTTGGGTCTACAATGTACTAAGCTGGCTGAAGTCAGCTTTAGCAGCAAAGCTGATGTCGCAGGCCTACACACATGCATGTCTTTTGAATCTTCTCATGTCAGCTGTCTTAATACTTTGTGAAGTTGAGGGCTGTGTACATCAACTCTGAGAGCTGTGATATCTAAATTGGTGAAGTTGGGTACTCAAACAGGCTGCATTACCTCAAGGCATTGTTCCATTTGTCTTTGCAAGGGAGTACAATGTACATCCAGACATCCTCAGCACAGCGTAAGCACTCCTTAGATATGGACTGATTCATCTGATGATGAGAGAGGGTAGTGCAGGATGAAGAAAATTCTTTCTGACTCTCAATTGGCAGCGTCATGAATACATCCCTGAATTACAGGAAACTGAGTGGAGTTGTGTTGGTGTTGAAATGACAGGGTGATATTCGGGATGCTAGTTGCTTTGCCAATTACACTTCTCTACTACATACTCCTGGGGCTGTAAAAGAATCGGCAATGCCAAATTGGAGTAGAGCAACTGGGTCTCACCCTGGCTGCCAATGTGATGGGGTTGTATGCCACAATTTGAGTTCCAAATGTACACTACTTGACTGCTCAAGGCATCTTCCTTTGGTTCTAAAGTTTTGGCCCTTTTGGTAGGCAATCAACTTTTATTAGATCAACAAAATGAAAGTTCTTGTAATTTAGAACCACAAAAGTTCTATGTACTTGTGGAGCTCAGCTGTAGGCAAAGAATGTCCTGCTTTGCCATCAAACAGATCTGCAGCGTGGGGGAATCAGAGCTTATTCCATGACGAGATAGGGTTCTTCCTTGCCCTCAGACTTGTACCCTATCTTCTATACCAAGCCTGGTATCCTCCTCTTACTCTCTTAGTTGACCACCAAATGCAACAGATTTCTTTGGATTCATTGGTCTTTGAAGGTGGATGTCCCTCACATCTTCTGAAATATTTCTTGAAATAAAGCATCTACGGTCAGGGTTGGATTTTATTGAGCTTTAAATCTTCTTCCTTCTTTTTCAGTAAATTGACATGGCCAAGTGAGTCATTTCCACTCTGAATCAATAAGTTGATGACACATCAAGGCAAATAATCTTGATTGTCCATGTTATTTTGCAGAGCTAAGAGGTACCAGTCCTGGATTTAAGATGGGTTATTTCCCTCTGAAGTCACCAACAGCAGTGCAGAAGAATGACTTAAACTAGTCTTGATTTTTTGTCTTTATCATAGCAACATTTCTGCAAACAAAGTAGGGTTGTCATTCAACAGAGTTGAAGATGTTATAATCAACTTGAGATGTTTTAGTATCTTGGCTCATTGCATCATGAACTTCGAATTTTGACAATGCAGCAATTCATACCACATGGTTACCAAGGGTGATGAAATGTCTGGAGTATTGGTATAGGAATATGTGTGCAGTGAGTTGTATTGCTGTGAACTTGGACACATATTTTCATAAAGACATAGATCCAGTATGTGTCATGATGTTTTGTTTTCCTCTGTGATGGAGTACAGATGAGGGTTTCATACCAGCACAGCCAAGCAGGTGAGTACATTCTACAACAAATAAATTACAGAGGTTGACTGCAGTATTGCTCTCTATTTATCTTTTCCTTCTCATGGCAGTGTTGGTGGCGGTTATGACTTTCTGTGAGTCTGTTTTTCACAGATCCAAAGCGAGGGAGCTCGGAAGCCTTTTGGTGGCTCTCCAGCAGGGCACAATTCTGAAATCTTGCCGATGACTAACAGATTTGCAACTTTGTAGAATCCTGTTGTCATCTGCATGTACATGGTATATGTTCCTTAACTTTTTTCTTCTCAAATTTTGATGGGGTCCTAAAGAAGTAGCTTAGGTAAGAAACTAGAAACCCCCTCTTGTGCTGATGCCATTCTTATTTCAATCTTAAGCAAACAGAGATGTATGCAACAAACATGTTAGTTTAGTGCCTCACCTTGTCAGACCTTCCTACCTAAAAGCCCTGAAACTGTCCCTCCTTTTTGTCATTTTGCTAGATGTCATTAGGGGCTAGAGACATCTGATAATTAGGCCCATTTCATGGTACCGCAATTACAAAGAAGTTGTTGGGCTGACTGTCCATCTGAATCTATTTCATTCAGGTGCATATTTCAGCTTGACTTCTGGGAATTTAGTGCAGATTACTCAAATCTGGTTAAAGAAATATGTGAAGGAACAAATTTTTTCCTGCCAAACACTAATTTCAGTCTGAGTGTTTACCTTTCTTCCCTACCAACAATTGCACAAACATGATAGACTGTAGTTGCTAACCATTTCAAGTTCACAGGTGGACCCAGGATTTCTCCCTCTCTCCTTGAGGTGCAAACAATATGATGTCAGGGGTTCGATGCATCAAAATGTGAGTTTGTTTGATTTTCTTCTTCATCTCCTCACACAGTCAGCTAGGTGTTTCTTGAAGACTTTATACTAGGGGAGCTCTTTTACAACCTTTTCTGTGTAGGTGGTTTGTCTAATTGTGAATGTATACCTGTTGTGAAATAAGTGTTGAAGTGTATGTATACCTGTTTTTAATCAGCCTGCAGCAACACTAAATACACATCCAGTGAGTGTGAGTAGCCTGCACTCATGATGACACACATATAGCAACTGAAACTCATGAAGTCTGAAATGAAAGTCCCAACTATCCCCACTCCTTGCCAGTAGTAAAAGTATCTTGTTCCACAACATCTAAAACAAGCTGAGTCTAACAGGGCTTTTTGCATACAAAAAATGCTGTTTGTGTTCAGTGTTGTAGAATAAACTTAAATTCTCAGGAAATATCCACCACCAATCCTTGCTAACGGTTGGTGAAGGTGGAAGCAAAGCACAGGGAAGCCCTAGAATTCTTTACTTTTAAAAAAAACTAAAGCAAAGTGATGAAAACCTTCATCAAGATAGGGAAAATAGTACATACAGAGCCTAAATTGGACATGCAATCCATTTGTCATAAATAACAATGCTTCTCTTCTAGGATGTCTGTGTGCACATTGTTTGCAGGGATGCAGAATAAGGTGGAGCTCACAACCATTGGTTATATATGATTCTTCAACCAAATGGTATGTGTCAATTATTTTCTGATGAATGCTTTTAAGCACCTTATGGAATAAACTCAAAGCTTGAATATATGTGCATATTCAGTTATTGCTGCCCTCACTAATTACTAGATCTTTTCCACCACTGGAGGAAGCATCAGGCCACCAATTTGCATTTTGCTGATGATGCAAGAGTTTGAACCACATTTACCTTCACAAATCTTGGTCAATTTAGCTTCTACTTTTGTCATCTTCAGCTTGCAAATCTCTTACTCTTGAAATACAATCTGGTCATCTCTCTCATCTCTTCTTCCACACTGGAAAAGACTGGATAGATCTTGCACATAGGGCTGCATACTTATGCAGACATTTTTAAATTTTAAAAAAAAAACCAATTCCTGGCATACAAAGCTTCTTAGACTGCAGAATAGCTTGAAAAGGACAATATAACAATCGTAATCTCTCACCGTAGTTGGAGCTTTCATTGGATGCAACTACCACAGACACCACATCAAAGAATGAACCGTCCATGAGAGGTGAGAGCAAAAACATATGCAAGAAAGAGAAAGATTGCTTGTTTTGATTGTTAGTAACGTTTGGATTGCCCAACTCCAGATCCCCTTTGAAGTTAGAAAGTCTGACAAGTGAAAAAGATATTGAAACCAAGCTCTCTTCCAAGTGTGTAGGCAAAAGGAGCCCCAGAGATCATTACTGTCCAAATGCAACTTACAAGAATGCTGAAGCTGCATTTATTGGATTATTTGCTTGCATGTTTCATTCTCAGTCCTAAGTACTCCTGGTGTTCCTGGTTTGATGAAACACCAGGTTGACATACCACCTTCAAGGTGCCGAGGCATGGTATCTAATTTTGTGTAAATACACAAGAATCTCTACTGGAAAAATTGACCTGTTAAGTGTCTCGCTTGATGTGTTCTGTGATGGTGCTCAACACCTTGAAGAAACCCTAGCATTATGCATGGCAAAGGAAAGAGAGAACAATATCAATGAACTGTAGCCAACAAGCTGGTTAAAGAGGAGTTTGCTGAGATGAACCAGTTCTATTGTTTACTGCAAGAAGGACATGGGAACTGGCCTCTGCCCTTGCAAGCAAGACAAGGAGTGCTCTCTCTTGGTTCCGAGGAAAGAGCACTAAAAAACCCCTCAGTCACTTGACCCCGTCCTTTGCACTTTAGGCATGGCAGTTTTGTCACACCTCCACATTCCTCACACAATTTCAAAGACCTGCAGCAGTTGCTCACCAACCAAAACTCTCCAAACCTCATCAGAACACTCTGAGCTCCAGTAATCTGAGGAAGAAAACAGGAGAAAGTACAAGATAGCAATGTAACCGAGTATCTATCTGTGGAGCCTCCTTTTGTACATCTTTTCAGAATTTGTGAAAACTCTTTAGAAGCATGAAACACAAGCAATGGCTAACTGGCCACGATTTCACCTTGCAAGCCGTAGCGGATTCAAATCGCCACTAGCATTCTTGCTTCGAAGGAAATCGAAATCTCGAAAGGTTTAGAAAGAAAGATGAGAGAGACAGAGACAGAAAAAAAGAGAAAGAGATTTGGAGGCTAGATATTACTGCACCTGCGTTGGGAGCGCGCAACAAAGGAGTCGACTTTGGGAGCAGCCAAAGCAGCAATTAGAAGCAGAGCACCGACGCCGAAGCCTGCAATCTCACTTGCTGTAATGTTGGCCATGGCTCCTGTTTGCTAGCTGCTCTTCTTCTCCCTTCCTTCCTTGTTCCCTTCCTTCGTCTACGTTCGAAATCCGCAAGCCATCACAACACTACATTCGAGCGCTCTCTCCGGCGAACACCGTATCTTAAAAGAGAACTCTAAAGCCCCCCTCCCCTCCCCAAAAAAAGAGCTTCCAAAACACGTATTGAACAAAATCCCGCAATTTAGCATAAGAAACTCACCTTCAGAAAAGGGGAAAAAACACACAGACACACAATTCAGACGGATTTCGCCGACGTTCGCTTCGAAGATCAGAGAATCTTGAGAGTTCACACACAAGAATCGACGTGTTTGCGAGCTGCCTTGGCGTGTGCGTGTGTTGGGGAAGAGCTCCGCCTCTATCCCAAATATCCGAACGTCATTTCAGAGGTAGTGTAATGAAGCTTTACTTGGCGTAATGTTCATGTGGAATTGCAAACTGGTTATGTGGATTTCCATAATGGTCATGTAAACTTTTGCAGAATATGTGGGGCCGACTTGTCATGACAATGTTTGTGAACACTCACTCATTTTCACTCACCTTTTCATTTTTCAATGTCAAGTGATGGATCCGTTCACAACCTTGTATTCTTCCAATGTCAAGAACTTGGTGACATTTTTTACATCATATAATATAGGTAACATAAGGTACGTCTCTAACATGAAATGGTTTTCAAGGTTAATAATATTGTTTATGATTACATTCAAGATAGTTGTTTTCTAGGACAATAATCTTGAGAAAATATTTTCTTGTTCAAGATGTTTGTGGATGGACACAACAATGGATATGGCTTGGTTAAGTGGATGCAACTTGGTGGTGATTTCAAAACTAGCTTGGATTATGTTTAATCATGTGAAACATGTCCAAGGCTGGATGATCTCACCTACCATACGTATGATCCAATTTATTATAAAGTGATGACAATTGCCATTTGTGACATGTAATTTGAAGACACGAACGCTCAATGTGTCTTGTGGCAAAAGTTGAACAACGTGATGTTGAAAAAGGGTGTTCCTAATCCAAACTTCAAAGGCTTCATGGTTGATAAAACAATTGGAATGCAATGTGAATTGTGTACATATAATGGGAATCCTAGTGAACCCATGGTCAATAGGGGGTGAACATGGTATTTTCACTAAAATCAATTTATGGATATATACACAAAACAACAAATCAAACAAGTAGAAATGCGAGAATAACACAAGACCTTGCATTATGAATACAAAAATGTCATGTTATTGGAAGAACTGGATGTTTATTATAGTATTATTTGATGCTAGTAGTATTCCTCGAGGGTTGTGGATGTAATTAGGCTTCAAAAGTTGGAGAATTGGTTTAACTTTTGGCATTTTTGTGTTGGATTATGGGGAGGCTTTATGATACACATAACTTTCACAAGGTCGAAACATGTTTTTCATGATTCCATTTATGATTGGGTTGTTAGTTGTTTTTTAATCCGTGATTATATGATTATGTAGCCAATTAAGACACATCATATTTTTAAATGTCTTTTACAACTATAATTATGAAGGACATATCTTTTATGATTATGACATTTGTAACTACAGCCATGAAAACATGGCAAGTAGGTTATTCCTGTAGCGTATTCACTTAGGTTAGGTAAGCTGAGGGTTTGCTATGCTAAAAAACTAATTTACGTGCTAAAAATATAGGTCCTAACCAACTTAGGAATGTAGGCTAACCTATCTATTTAACAATTTAAGCTAGGCTAAGTACTTAGGCTAAGCTAACAATTTAACCTATTTTAATTAGCCTTATAGGACTAGGTTGCAATTATGAGGACTTGAACCCTTCACCTCCACATGGAGGGATGACATCATTTAACCATTGCACCACATTTTTTTGCATGATAAAAGTTGTCATCATATTTAAAACTTATTTAAGTAGCCTAGTTACCTAATTAAAGTACCTACCTAGTAATGTGTAACCTATTTAATAACCTAATAGGTACATTGGTAGGTTTAACCACCTAATTAAAGTAAGTACTTGCCTAGTAGGTAGTATGTACCAAGGTGAATAAGTAATTAATTACATACCCTAAGTAGGTATGTACCTACTACCTAGTAGCCAAGGTAGGTACCAAGGTACATATTTACTTAACTAGGTAGCTACTAGTAGCTACCTAATAACTAAGTAGGTACCTACTAATAGTTAAGTATCTAGTGGGGTAGGTACATACTAGTAGATTATACCTACCTAATTAATATGTATTACTAATAGGTATTTAGTACTAATATTAGTAAGTACTTACTAGGTACCTATTAGGTACCTATTATTTAATAGGTGCCTTTGTAGGTTTAGCCACCTAATTAAAGTAAATACCTACATAATAGGTAATATGTACCTACAAGGTAAGGTGGGTAAATAACTAATATGTATGTACTTAATTTGGGTAGGTACATACCTACTACCTAGTAGTCAAAGGTAGGTAAATTAATATGTACCAAAGTACATACTCATTTAGGCACCTACTAGTAGCTAGGTACATAGTGGGGTAGGTACCTACTACCTAATTATTACATATCTAAAGTAGGTGTGTACTACTTAACTAATACATATTGAAAGTAGGTACATACTAAGTACCTTACCTAATAGGTACCTACAAGTAGGTACCTACTACCTAATTAATGGCTATTAGTTAGGTACCTACTATGTAGGTATTTAAAGTAGGTACCTAGTTAGTATGTATTTAACTAAGGTATTACCTATTTAGGTAGTACCTAAATTAGATACATACTAGCTAGGTATTCACCTTAGATACCTACCTTGTAGCCATGTAGTCATAATCTAGTCGCAAAGATGATTAAATGTATATGATTAATGGACATAGGACTATATGTAATGGACATATGACTACATGACTAGATTAGGACATAGCTAAAAAATGTCCTAGTCATGAAAGACACACATTTTGGTGTTGTGTTTCCCATCCTTCCCCTGCATTTTTCATCCCATTTTGTTTTAATGGCATGTTTACAAAACTCATTTGAAAGTGACATTGACAAATATATGTTCTGTTTTGTAAAAATTCATTCTGGATGAGCTCGTGGACATGCCCACTTGCAACCTTTTAGAAGTAGTGCACAATGTATGACTTCAGTAATCAGGGAATTTTTTTTGCTTGTACACTATAACTTTTAATAATTTTGTTTGAGATTTCAAGCAAACAAATTGTATTACCATTTCAAGAAAGGTGATCCATCAAATCAAGGGTTTAAAAATAATGAATTTCTCTTGCGTAAAACAACCCAATCTAGTGACCTAAAATAACTTGCAAATGTAATTTTGAAATATGCATTGGGTTCATCTTTCATAACAAAAATTTGCACACATGGAAGGGGGGGAGATATTTAGTTCTTACAAATGAAAGCCAAATTTGCTTCTAGGATTAAAAAGGATTCATATAAGCACGATCATGTCAATTTTTCTCACTCATGTGTCAACATCCATATTAGAAAATTGCATTTGCACATTGAATGACATTTTTATAATGTTGATCAATATGAGGTTGTGGATGTCACTAATGGAGGTGTTGAGGTTCTAGAAGCTCTATCCAAAGTTGGAGTTTGGCATATAGAAAGATGCCCCCCAACCTCGCATGTATAGTGTTCAACATTGCAAAAAATCTCCAATCATTCTTGCAAGGATAATTACCAAATTGATTGCCATTGGTGTTCCTACCCCTACTTATTTTGGTTTGTCTTCTTCATAGGTTCACTCTTCAAGTTTCACAAGTTTTGGTTTGTGTGGATGACATTAATCGTTCATTATATGAGAGGTATGAAGTGTAATTATGCAATTGATAAACCGATGATTTCATCAATTTGGCCTATGCAAGAAGGGTCCAGTCTCTCACACGATGAGATGAAATCTTTTGAGGAAGTAAGCTTTGTTTTCAATAGACAACAACTTATCTTGCTTTGAAGTTTGTTCAAACATGAAAACTTTGTTGCAATAAATTGACCGGTGGATGCAATGTCATGACCCACAACATAGAATGATAAGGCCATTTGATGCACATTGCTATGTATGATGTTAAAATACCATTACAATTGGTTGGAGGCTGGTTGACTTCTTGTAGTGACTTTCAAGTCACCATTGGGGGTTCTAGCTCTTGAATATGGACAAATGTACAAGATTTTATGTGGAGAAATTTCAAACAAGAGACAATATGGTTATAATAAGGAATTTCCCAACTTGCATTTGCATGGATTTTTTAACAATGATTTCAAACTCATTGGGGAAATGGGGGAAATGTGTGCTATATAAACATATGTATTATATATTAGAACATGTTATGTTTTGTGTATGATTTGAAAATTTCAATCATTTCCCAACTTGGAGTTGGGATGAAGTTTGTCATTTGTTGGCTCATTTTGTAACTTCTACATAATAGGAGAAATCATCAAAAGTGGCACCAAAATTTGTAAACAAATAATGTTCATTGAAAAATTCATGATGATGCTATGTGTTTCATTCCAAGGCCAAAAGTTTCATTAGTTGTCATTGTTTTAATTTAGTATGTTTAATTTGTTAAAGGAAATTGAATTAATGTTGATTCTCATAAAGTTGAAAAGTATGAATCATGTTTCATTATGTGAAAAATCATACATTAGATTGAATGTGTTAGTTAAATATTGATTAATAATGTACAACACTATATTGGGTGGTTTAATTACCTTCTCTTATTCTTATCCCTATACAAAATCATGAGAATATTGTTTCTACGATTGGAATGTTCCATCAACATAGATGGGAATTTCTTTGTCACATAAGTAGAATATTTTCATATGTGTGGTAAGAATATTCAATCTATGTGACAAAAACATTTGTTATATATGTGAAAAGAATATTCTATCTACATGAGAAAAATATTTAAAAAAAATTCTTTTGTGTTCACAATAGTCAAGTTCACATGCTCATAGCTCATGTTCATGCGCTCACCTAATAGGTGGGTTGGTGCTCACCTAGGTTTTGTTCACCAGGTTTTCCTAGGTGTGGGTGAGTTAAAAAAATCAATTAATTTTTAGTTCAACGTTAATTAACATAGATCAAATTTTTTTTGGTACGATGTTATCTACATGTTAGCCTACACAACACCATGAGGCCTAACACCAAGTTTGACTACAACTTTAGTATCCTTTTTGTGGTAGTAGAGTTCTTTGAAAATTGTGGATCTTTCACCTTTTGCATAAGAAGTCTCCTGTGTCCAATTGAGCCCACACTTCAACATTGTACATTCAAAGATGCAATATTAAACTGGTCTTTCCACATGGGTCGGGGTTCTTGAAGGTTGTGGGGTTACTATGTGTTGTTACTTAGTTTTGTATGCTTGATTGGAAGTTCATGCCAAAAATAATGAAGCAACCGGGTTTGCATAGAATTCTGTGTTGGGGTGGTAAAGCTTTTGAAGGTTGTTGCAGCTACGTCTTGCATGAATGTTTCTCTTGGTCCAAATATGTGGATTCGTAGAGAGACAAAATGACACAGACAATGCATTGTACACATTGCATCATGTTTACTATATGGATCATATACTATTATTTCATGTGCAATGGATATAATGCAGCCGTTCAACAACATTCTCTATTGCTTTACATTTGGTAAGATCTTGGGTCATTGTTTTTTTTGGGTACTTCTATCAATTTTTGGTTCTTCGCTTTCACTAATAATTTCATCAAAATCTTGTCCACAATTTTGTGTTGAAAACATGAAGAATGATATGAAATTGACGAGCAGGTAGAGATTAGCTTGATATTTGAGCTGCCAATTTTATCTTCTTTCTCTGTTTTGTGCTCTCCATTGAGCACCAGAGAGTACCATCTTCTTCCACTACCAACTTCTCCTACATCAGAATGAAACAAAGCCATTTGAAAAGATGGGTCCTAGAATTTTAATTAAATTAAAAAAAGAACTAAAAAAATTAAATTAAAAAATTAAATTAAAAAAAGAGTTATTTACCTTTGTAATTAGAGGAAAAAAAATGTTTAAAAACCCCCTAAATCTGCATTGGATATATGGGCATCAATGTTTTAATTTTATTACTATGGTTTGATATTTGGACCATAGGTGGTGTGCAAGGAGGGCTTCTAATTCATGCAATTTGCAAAACTGAAATTTTACAAGTCTGAAATAAAATGATTAAATGGAAATAACTTTTTTTAAATATTAATTTATTGTCTATTTATACAAAATTACACACTTACAAATATTTGAATCATTGAAAAAAATGTAAAATATCACTGAATTTTTTTTTGTAATTGTTAATTAAATTGCTTGAACTTGTGCATGAAATTCTGATTCAAATTGTCGACTTTCAAGGTCAAATTCCATTTGTTTGATAGCCAATTTCTCATTGGATTCTCTATAAACAAAGCTATCATTCTTTCCTTAATTCTCTAATATAAAAATATGTATTAAAATTAGGATATTTGGCAAAAATCATGAACAAATATTTTAATACATTTTTAAAATATTAGAGATACATTTATATTTTACTTCATACAAGGACAAAATTAAAAAATTTGGGAGGTTGCAGCTCTAGACCCCCCATTTGCCCTTTTTAAGCTCTGCATGTGGCCGGCCTTTCTGGGAGAACATTTTTGTGCGTGAAAGCTTGGAAGCGATTCTATTTGTCTTCGTCCTACTCCGGCGCACAGAAGATTACAACGGCCGGGTGTAGACATGGATCCGGCTATGCAGAGAGCTGGAAATCCCAAAGCGATGGCCAAGTCCAAGCGGAATTCATCACAGCGGCAGCAGCAACGGGCAAGCTTCTCTCACACCAAGCGCCATCCACTCCCCTCGCAGAGGTAATGTAACCTCTCTCCTTCTCCGTACCGCCGCCCTAATCAGCTTGCAACAAACAGATCACAAAGATTTCGTGTACCTAGTTTTGCGGCAAGTCATTAGCAATGGAAGAAGAAACTACACCACCATCTCTTTCCCATCTCTCTCTTCTGAGATGATTCACCTTCTTTGCTGTCGCTGTAGGTTTCTTTCTCTAAACCCTAAATCCAGAATGAGACAGCCAGATGAGGAAATCAGACCCGGAATTTTCTTGTATCGGAGGAGTGTATTGGCAGCCAGGCACTCGCAAGGAGTGTCCTTCTTTTTTTGTTTTGGTTTGGCTGCAACTGACACAACAGTGGGAGCTTCAAGATGAGATTTTCTTAAGTGTATTATTGTGTCTTGTTCTGTCCTTTCAACAGACAGGCACGTCCTGAGAATGATGCAGGAGGAGGTCCTGATGACAAAACGCTTCCATCAAATTGGGATTCCAATGAGGCTCTCCCTCTCTCGGACAGTGATGCAGAGGAGCTGGCTAAGGTTGCAGAAGAACCTGAGCAACAGATAGATGTCAAGCCAAAGAGCAGGGGCGCTGATTACAACTATCTCTTGACCCAAGACCTCATTCCCTTACATCACAATGTACCTGGTATGGATTTGTTGGTCTCATCATCATGGATTTTGAAAAGACGTTTGATGGCAACAAGATGGTTCTTTTCCTGGATGTACTTTGCATGTTTTGGACTCAGTACATTGCAATCTTGTTTCACAGGAGGCAATGTATGTAGTTCTCTGTGTATAAGACCTCTCCTTTGTTGGAGGTTAGTGTCAACACACTGATACCATAAGACAGAGACTGCTCCATGGTTTTGGGTCAAAGTATTTATGTTGTGTTGTTTACTTGGATGGCTGTGTTGTCAGTTAATTTTGGAGTATTGCTCTAAGCTCTTCTTACAGAACTGCTTCACCTAATGGTTGTTGGGTGCCCAGAACTCAGAGGGATGAGTGCACTGTTGGCTGCAAGTGGGCTTGACTCACTTGCCTGGGATTTTTTTGGCACTGAGCAAGTTCACAAGGGCGGCCAAGCAACAATTGACACGGTCAGCCTAATCCCTCTTCCCTGCAACAGATTATAGGGCTTCCACAATGAGTGATTTAAGCTGTGCTATCAAAAAAGTGTCTGTTGTCTCCATTTATAGGAGTATGCTCTGTTATGCACTTGGCAAACAAATTATACAGAGCAATTTGAGTCATGCAAACAGCAGTACAGATTATTTGTTCTGGTGCTCAGTTGTCAGTGGCAAAACTAATCATGGTATTGTTTTAGGCAGCACTTCTGTCTGTAAGTCTGAGAGCACTGGGTGAAAGCTTGGCTGCATTGAGTCTCTCTCAGAGACTTTTCATAGAAGAGGAGGTTCTTACTGCTCAACCTGTAAGGTCCATGCTCTCCTTGTGCTTTTGTCAAAAATATTATAGTTGCGAGGCCTGTTTTCCTTTTTACCTGCTCTGATTGTGAAACTCGTCACAAATGTGAAGTCTTTTGAAGTCTTTTATGCTTTCTCAGCTTGCACAATGCAGTTACTTCAAAGTATTCTTTTCTGCCTGGAACTTTCTACAATGCATCTTTTGCAATTCTTTTATTTCTTTTCTTGTTTAGGAGTTTTTCATTTTTCTGTGGAATTGCTGTCTGTGGCATTTGATACTGCTTCAACTTAGATCTAGCTTTTCTATTCTCTACTCCTTATCTCCCGGACCTGTGTGCAGGAAGTTCTGAACAAAGAAAAAATTGTGATTGACAACAAGAAGCCTTCTTTCAAGGTCAAGCCTGATGTAGTTTTGGATTCTACATCTCTACCTGAGGCCCCCAGTAGACCTGCTCCTGCTGTTTCATGGAATGCATCACTTGCAGGCATTGAAACGTCTGCACTTGAAAGTCTTTCCTCACTTTCAATCAAGGATACGCTTTCAGATTATCCAGAATCTACTTCTGGGACAAAGAATGAAGTGTTCGTGGACTCCAGCACGCTTTCTGCAGCTGAGAGTTTGTTTGCACTTTCTAATGACAACACCTTCCCAATGAAATATGAGAGGGAGGAGCCAGAGAATCTATCTGGAGTTTCTCACACTGAAACTGTGAAGGTCAAGTTTGATGCCCAAACTGCTGAGACTGAGCTTGATGCTTTATTGGACATGCTTGATGCTCCTCCGCCACCCATCAATTCAGGTAAAGGTATGACTATGCCAAGAGACTTCTCACGAAGCCAAGATGCTTTCAACCAATATTTTTCTGAGCCTTCACATGTGCCTATCCAACCTGACATTGCATCTCAAGGATTGACTGAAGACCATGCACAGCAATTTAATTATGTAAATCAAACTTTAGATTTGAGCAGCAATTCAGTGGGGCCATTTTTCCAGTCACAGACTACTGCCAGGGGTCTTACAGCTGATAGCCCTCAAGTCCTATTAGAAGATGACTTTGACGCCTGGCTAGATTCAATTGACATGAAAACTGCTAAGCCAAGTTGAACTCAACTTTTCCTCTAATAGAAGGTCAACATCACCCCTCTTTGTGGTGGGCATGGTTGATAAGTTGCTATATGGGAGTCATGAAAAACAGTTTCAGAACAGCCTAGCTGCCTCTTGCCACTGCGTTTGCATAATCTGATGGGTGGACCTCATGGGCTGTCATGGTGCGACGAGGTTTGCAATGGTGGATCCATGAGGGTTAAAATGGTCTTGAAGATGTTCATTCTCCCTTCAGGTCAAGGGTGTACTAAGATGTGGGCACAATATGAGATACTGTTGTACACCAGGCACCACCTGCTACACAGGATTGGAAAAGCTTTGTGCAGCGTACAAGGGCAATTGAACTCAGTAGGGAGAAGCAGGAAGCAAACTATCAAAAAAGGCCAATGCAGAAAAGATCAGCTACAGCCACCTGATGAGAAGGTGTACGAGAAGGTTGGCAATTCTGTTGTGCTAGTAGGGCCAAAAAAAACTGTACTGGAAAAGAAAGAAAAGTTTTCATTTTGCATAATACCGGGGGCAATTTGAAAATAATGCATTATCATGGTGAAAGCAGGAGTGGGAAATGGAGTACATCTGAGAACAAAAAAATTGTAGGTATTCAATGACATGAACACATGCTAGAGTTGAAGGAACCTAGGATCTTTGTTTTCTTTTGGATGGATGAGGTTTTGGGAGTCTTCTGGAGTTTGATAAGTGGAAAGTGGTTTGGTACACAAATACCATCAGCTGAGGGGAACTGAAAGGGTGGATGTTCAATTATCTCCAAACATGTGCACATTATGTTCTTCCAAAGTTCTTAAAATGTTTGCCATCTGTTTGTACAACTAACAAATTGGACAACCTTACAGAGTAATCATTCAAACAACTGCTTCCATTTCCATGTGTTTTCAGCTAAAGGGTGCTGAGTGCAGATCATTTCTGCCATGTAAAGTTCAACTGTGCAGCCTATCTGATCAAGTTTTATGCTGCCATTGTCATGTGGCATGTGGCATGTTTCAAGTTTCTCATTCCTGTTATACCTTTCAGTTCCTTCTCCTACCCACATGTTATTTCCTCAATTTTCTAGTGAGCAGTGCCATGCAGGTTTGAACTTTTCTTTTTCAAAGAGATGACAATTGCATTTCATCTGATTTAACTGTTTCAGTAGCTTACTGTTTAAAATACCATTCTGCATGGTTAGCTTACTTTATGCCTCTTCTCTTTGCCTTGCAAGACTTTTCTTTCCTCCCCTCTTACGATTTCTGCTTTTTGCTACTTTTCTTTCAGTTGCTCTTCAGCAATGTTTTTAATTACTTCTCAACTGGTGTTAGGTGATCCTACACCAATGACAACCAAGGATGATTTCAGTACATTTAGATTCCTGCATATTCAGAGATCATCAGCTTGGTCTTCTCTTTTTTTTGGGTGGGAAAGCATTCAGTTTTGTGTCTTTGCTTGAAGAATTGGCACAGTCCTTTTGTTCACTTTGTTTTGCCACTTGCAACACACCTAGATCTGTGGTTGAAATTTGTTGATGTGAATTGTGAAGACTTTGATCTTTACAATGTCGATTTTATACCTTGATACTTTGGGGGGAAAAAAAAAAGGAAAAAAAGCTGTGATGAGATTCCTCTCAAGTTAATTTAGGCATCTCTAAGTTCACAACACTCTACTGGCAAGTCTGTTTGGTCTCCAGAAAACCATTGACAAATTCTTTCTGTTGGCAAGTTTGTTTTTGGGCAATTGGAAAGAAAAGAAAAGTTTGGGCAAGAGGCAACTTATATGTAAGGTAGCCTACCCTTTGTGTGCAAAATGCTGATTTTGCGTCTCCCTGCAAATTCAGGCTTCTGCCCCTGCAAAGAGGGACGGATGATGCTCTTGAAAAAAAGAATCCTTGCAAGAGGCTGGCTCCATATGCAGGCATTCTAGCAATTTGTCAGATGAATAGATGGGGCACGCACATGATTGTGAAGACCCTGGGTTCTGCCTGCCTGCCTGCTCGCCTGCCTGCTCCTTGAAATCAGCTGGCAAAAAGGAAGGCAGGCAGGCAGGCAGATAGAATGTGCACATGCACACACAGTCTGCCGACCTTTTGAGCTGGTCCATCTAATTTTCTCTTCCTGCCCCTCTAGGCAATTTTGCTAAATTTTTTTTTATATATGGGAAGCACCTATCCTAGTAGCTTGTCCCTGAAAAGAACCTTAAGATAAATCCTAAGCTTGTGAGGAGCACCAACATGTCCCCAAGGGATATGTTTCTTATTTTTTTGATGGGTGAGCCAATTGGGTGCTGCAAACATGCCCCCCCAGGAATGTTTCTTATCTTTTTGAAGTGGTGGGAGCTTGATTTCCCATCAAGTTCCCATGAAATTCCTCTTGTTCCCATCAATAGCCCATCAAAATCCTTTTGTTCTCATCAAGTTCTCAAAAAATTCCCATCACATTCCTCTTGTTCTCATCAAGTTCCCATTGTTCCCATCAACTTCCTTTTGTTCTCATCAAGTTCCCATTGTTCCCATCAACTTCCTTTTGTTCCCAACCCAACCCCACATAAACCCACACAAAGCTCTAAACTTTGTGAGAGACTCGGACAGCAGAGTCCTTAAACTGAGTGCCACAGTCCCTGAGCAGGCCGGCAGGGGGAGCTACAGTTGAAAGCCCTAGGTAACCAAGATAACCAATGAGAGCTAGGTAAGTAAGGTACCTAGTGCAAACTGGTAGGTTCCTAACAAAATGAAGAAGGGTCCCAAGTTTATGGCTTGTAACAATCTAGTTTTTTCATTTGGTCCCACATTTTGAGGAATGTTTGTTGTTCACAAGGTGTTGTGATTGTGCAATGTAAGTTCATTTTTTAAATTTGGAGCTTTGATGCATTTGACATTCCTACTTTAACTGTTGCTGCTTTGAAGTTTGAACTTGCCAGAACTTAAGTTAAGGGGAAGTGGGGGGTGTGTGCAGAAGAGCCTTTACACGATAAGATCGCGTGGGTTATTTAATGAGAAAAACGTATACCCATCTGAACTGCCAGCGAAGGTTCGAACCCCGCCAGAGTGTTGTTGTCTCTGAGCATGCTGCCATGCGTGTGTTGAGGTCTCAATTGTTGATCGGTGTGGATGGATTACAGTAGTCTCTCCAAACCCAGCGATGGTTTGAACCGAGCAAAATCTAGACTCTTTGTTCTCTGTTGTCGGGAAGGGGTTTTGGCTGCTCTTCTTTTGCCATGATTTTCGGCGTCGTTTGATTTAGGAGAGAGTTCTTGTGGCATGATTTTCGGCTTCGTTTGATTTAGGAGAGAGTTCTTGTGGCATGATTTTCGGCTTCGTTTGATTTAGGAGAGAGTTCTTGTGGCATGATTTTTGGCGTCGATTGATTTAGGAGAGAGAACACAGGCCTCTCAAAAGATAACGGGGGTGTGTAAAGGTTTCCTCAGGCAGGACGGAAAATCAGATCAGCCGTAAAAGATTGTGGACTTCCTTATGAAGAGACGAGGAATGATGCTGCATCGAGGTCGATTGGTTTAGGAGAGAGATGTAGGCCTCCCAAAAAAAGGTAACGGAGGTGTGCAAATGTTTCCTCAGGATGGACGGAAATCAGCTGTAAAAGATTTTATGGACTTTCTTATGAAGAGAAGAGGAATGAGGCTGCAAGAAGAAGCTCGTCGCTGCATCTGCAATGCATCGTCGCAGTATTCATCCTGTCTCTCGGGTATGGTGGAGGAGACGATCTCATGTCTTTTGTTTGATCAGCGACCGAAGGCGGTTCTTCCAGCTTTCAGATCCAGAAGATCTGATCTGTTCTTCGTGTACAGAAGAAAGTGACGAGAATGTTTGCATCAGAAACTCCCTGAAAATCGGGAAACCATCGTCGGAGGCATTGTAGGAGATCACTGAAAATGAGATCAAGTTAGCAGCAGTCCAAGTTTGCAGGTTTTTCCCAGACGTGAAACCCTAAATGTTTCTCCCGGGTCGCGTCCTTCTTTACTGATGACGGCAACAGTGAATCGAAGACACTTTTTTAGTGTTTCTCCGCAAGTGGAGACTGCAGCCTGTTTTTGCGGAGGGGTTGATGCCGGTGGTGGTGGTGGTGTATCAGTAGGAGGAGGAAGGAGGTTTGTGCCTGGACGCACAGTAGTAGGTCACTGTGTTCGACCTGACATCAAGCCTGCCATTGTTACAGTTGCTAAGAAGCCGACAAGAGGTGGTGAAAGGCGCATTGCTGCCTCAGAGCTTCTTCCAGGTCTTCCAGATGATCTTGCAATAGAATGCTTGATTCGTGTACCTCGATTCTATCACAGAAAGCTTCGGGTGGTCTGTAAAGGATGGCGTAGTCTTCTTGCTGGCAAGAATTACTATAATCTTCGGCGAACTCTTGGCAAGGCAGAGGAGTGGGTTTATGTCATCAAACGTGACCGAGATGGCCGCATCTCTTGGCATGCATTTGATCCAAGGTACATATGGGTCTGCTACTACTGTTTTCATTGACTGAAATTTTGTAGTTATGGCAGCAGATTATCCCCTGGTCTGGTCATGTTCAGTCTTCTCATCTCTGGTTCCAAAATGCTTCCTGCTGCTGAATTGCAGAATTTTGACTTATAGAGCACACTTGAGGTAGTAGTAGTTAATTGGTATCTGCACTACCTATACTCTCAGATCATTCAATCCAAGTCCTCACCAGTACAGATCTCATAGTGGTAAGCTGTGGATTCAGGTACCAGCTCTGGCAGCCATTGCCACCTGTGCCAGTTGAGTACTCCGAAGCTCTTGGCTTTGGTTGTGCAGTACTCAGTGGTTGTAATCTGTACCTTTTTGGTGGCAAGGATCCAGTGAAGGGATCAATGCGCCGAGTGGTGTATTACAGTGCTCAAACAAATAAATGGCATCGAGCAAAAGGCATGCAGCGGCGGCGCCACTTCTTTGGCTTCTGTGTCATCAACAATTGCCTCTTTGTGGCAGGTGGAGAATGTGAGGGAGTCCAAAGATCCTTGCGGTCTGCTGAGATGTATGACCCAAACAGAAAGAAGTGGTGCTATATCTCTGATATGAGCACTGCTATGGTACCTTTTATTGGAGTTGTGTTTGGTGGCAGGTCAGCTTTGTCTTTCTTATGTGATAGCATTGCTTATGTTGTATTTTCTTTTATTATTCTCCTATCTGATTGTGTCAGTTGTTTGTTGGTTTTCCAGACTGTTAAATAATGCTTTTATGTATCATCACGCTACATTTTGTGAAAAGATATATAGACATATGATTGTCTTACCTGTGGGAGCTGAGGAGTTTATCTTCAAGTGACTTCCTGCTATTGGATTTCACTGAAGGCGCTCAATATTAATTAGTGCATCAGATTTTCCTGACCAGATTCTGGACATGGGGTGATAATTTTGAGTATCTATCCCAAGGTCATTTGCTAGATGTGAAAGCATCTAAATTTAGTCAAAATTTGTGGCAGGTGGTTTCTCAAGGGCCTAGGAACACACCGACAGGTGATGAGTGAGGTGTATGAGCCAGCCACTAATAATTGGTCCCCTATTTTCAATGGAATGGTGGCTGGCTGGCGTAATCCCTGTGTTGAGCTTCAAGGCAACCTGTATGCACTTGATTGCCGTGATGGGTGTAAACTGCGCATGTATGACAGTGACAATGATGCTTGGAGTCTCTCAGCAGATAGTAGGCTCCATTTGGGAGGCTCTCGAGCTATGGAAGCTGTTGCGATTGTGCCCCTGGGTGGCAAACTTTGCATTATCAGAAACAACATGAGTATCACCCTTGTTGACGTGGTGAATGCAGACATCCCTGAGAAACAGGGGCAATTGTGGGAGACAATTTCAGGAAAAGGGCAATTCAAGTCCTTTGTGACCAATCTATGGTCCAATCTTGCTGGTGGGAATCGACTAAAGTCGCACATTGTGCACTGCCAAGTTCTGCAAGCCTGAGAAGTCCATGGCTTGAAATTGTGTGTATCATTTATCTTATTCTTTCTTGCCTCTCTTAGTATCTGTCCCACGATTAGAATGTCAAACCACTGACTTTTCGCTGTGGGATAGATGCAGCAGCTGCCATTCCTGACTAGAATGTGTCTGTTGCCTTGGTCCCCAACATGTCAATGTGAGCTTGTCACCATTAAGTGTTTGGACCCAAATCTAGGTTTGGCTTATTACTGCATCTGGAAATTGAATCTGGCAGAAAGGTGCCAGAATCTACACATATTCTAAAAAGTTAATCATTGAATTATCTCTTTTTCCTGTCGTAACTCATAATGTGTGCAATGATGCTTGCTGTAGTTAGGTTGTTCAGATTCATCTCTATCTCTGGTTAGATTTTCTTATCTGGAAGGTTTGACTGGATTGCCAAGAAAAGGATTATTGCCTGCTTAGAGGACTTGAAAATCTGGTAAATGTAGGCAAGATCTTTATTGTTGTGATTTGTTACTAGTTTTCTTCCCTGGGTATAACTGGGTTGAACTTGGAACGTGCTTTGGTTGGCCAGCCTTTAGGTGTGTCATGATAACCACCAAACAGCTGAGATGGCTTCTTGGAGTGAATTCATCAAACCAAGATCAATCTGATTTGAGCACATACAGGCACCTCTGACAACAGTCACCAAACTTGGGGGAAAGTTGCCTACACCTACTGTCAGGAACTGATAAAGCCAGTGGATAGTCATGGCAGCTTGTCACTGCTATTCTGCTGTTCATGATGAAGGTACACTCTGACACGCTTTTTGAGAGAGACTCTCCTAAGATCATGACTCATGGCTCTTGTAAGGTCTTTGCAATGTTACTTGAAGTGTTGTTGTGGATCTCTGCAATCTCAGAAATGCTGGATGGGCAATTAGGCTTCATACTTTATGAGTGATTCTCACAAGGTTATGACTGTACTCCTTGTCTTGTTACCTTGAAAGTGTTGTGGAGGTTTCTCTACAATCTCATAAGTATGAAAGGATTGAGTGTAAAGGATATAAGAGGATTCTTAGTGTTCTTCCATGGACACTTCTTAATATTTTCATCTTAGGAGGATTCTATGTATGCATTTTCATATTTTGTGCTGCAATTGATTATGAGGGATTAATATTCATCACTCCTTTGTACCTGTACCCATATTGAGAATCTTACACAACTTATACACCCTTACTGCCATGAGTTTGGGAGTTTTTTGAAGCCTATATGTGCCTAATATTCTTTTCAAATATATATATTTAGCCTTGCTTGGCTGTTATGGTAAAATGGATGCTGTACCGATGGTTGATGCTTGGTATTTATTTAAAAAAGGGGTTTGACAGGACCAATTTAAACATTTCAAGGTTTTTGTCCAATGTCTTCTTTACATTCTGAATTTATAGCTGTAACCCAATGGAGTGGATTGCTCTATATACTTTATATGTGTAGAGTTCAATTCTTGGAAAGTATGGCAGGGTGAGGTCAATTTTTTTGGGTTTTCCAACTTGTTCACTTGAGAATTATTTAACATTAATATGAAAGTATTGTATACCTGCCCAACATTGGATGATACATCCTCTGATGTTGGGTTTTCTGAAGAATATCAGAATGAAGGAGACCTCCTATTTTCGGCTTTTTGAAAATTTTCAAAGAACTAAAGCTTTTCATGAAATGATTTGCAAGAATTGGTGGTTTAGGATAGGTCCTTTGACCCAGTTTTAAAGCAGATTTAGAACCTTGGTTAAGGGTCAGAACCCGTAATATGATTTTTAAAAACTGCTGGTCAGGGGTCTGAATTGGTCACTTTGATTTTTAGATCAGGGGTACATAGACCTGACCTTCACTTGCCAGTTGTTTCTCTGAAAAAGAGAGGACTGCGCAACATTGGTCAAGACCTCACACCAAAACATGGCATGGTATATCCTTGCAACATGTTGGTATATCATTGTGCATGTTGGTAACATATATATGCAATTTTGTCCTCACGTATATCCTTGCAAGGATCCAAGTTGGTTTTATCTTCCAAATATCATTTTGTCAAAGGAAGATTTTATTTTACCTATTATTCAGTAATTCGTAATAGTAAAGTTTTCAATCATGTTATATAGTTTGATTAATTGTGTTGGGAAGTTCTTTCTTAAATCCACCCATTTCATTGTTGGTATAAGAAGTATGGTCATTTATTTCATTGTCAACTCTTTGAACATGAACACAAGTGATGTGCAAATAATGTGCATGACAATTTCTTATTGATGTGCATTGTTGTCCTGTATTCAGTTTTCATGGAAGCATTAAAGACAGTGTTGAAGATAGGATAGACCTAAGGATCCTAGGGTCAATTTTGCAATATTTGTGCAAATTTTAGTTCTAGGATGTTTCAAATTTCTATCAAATGATGAAGTAAGCAAGGTTCCCTGGATTTTTTTGGTCTATGTAAACTATTTGAGTTTTACATTGGATTAGATTGCTTGGATGTTTAAGTTAGAGATGGTGCGATGTTGGAGGTTTGTGAGTGTTGTTGATTGGAACAAGGAAGTGCATTTGAGTTTTGGGTCTATCCAAAGTGTTTGAATTTTCGCATCACATGAGATTGGTTCTTCTACATTTAATTAGTAAGAGATTGTGGGATGTTCATGGTGATGTTTGGACTAAGCATTGTGATGATGTTGGCCCACAATATTTCATTATTGTATTGTTTTGAAATGCAAAGATACATGATGCATTTATTTATTTTTGACCATATCTATGACCATAGGAGACAAAAGATTAAATTATCTTATTGCCATTCCCTAGAAATAAATTGTAGGGTGCATTAAAGTCACAAGTCCCAACCCATCAGCTCATAAAATCTTTCGCCCCCCCCCCCCTAATTAGTGTTTAAAAAATGCATGGATTTTTAGGTCTTACTGAAATTTCTGAAAATTGTATAACTAACCTTTTGCCTAATTTTTAAATGTTCAAGATTTTAAAATTTTAGACAATGTTCATAGATATCAAAATTAATATGATATAATTGATTGAATGTATCAGTTTTCTTGATTGGGAGAGAATTGATGCTCTTGATGTTGTTAATACGCCTTTACTAATAAGTGGTGAAGAACTTACATTACATATAACATTTCCATGAATTGAAATTTGCATGTGGTAGCTCATGATACCCAAGGCTAACTCTCTCTTCCAAGAGATGGTTGAGAATCTTGATAGAAAGCCAAATGAACATGGGATTGAAGGAGCAAATTTTGGCTTGTAACTGGACATGTTATTATTATGTATTTACTTAGCATATCTCTATGAAGTATTCACAACACTTTATTGATTTTATATAGTATTGTGATTTTATAGAGTGTTGAATTGAAGAATGTAGAGGCAAAGAGGTAGTAGGATAGAGAAGCCCATCACCAAACACAGGTCAATCAATGAACATCCACCTAGTGCAATAGCTTGCCTATGTTAGGACAAAACAAATTTTATGGGTGTTCACCTTTTAACCTATCACCAAATGTTGCATTGAAAATAATTTCTTGAAATTTTTTCATATTGTTGATTATCCATCAAGTTTTAGTGTTTGATATTAGGGATTTGGTTGCCATATTTGTAAAAAAATTGAATAAATTTACAAGGGACCCGTTTGATGATGGGTGATTAGCTAAATTTCATTATGGAAAGGGGGAAACATGAGGTACTTTCAATGTTTGGTTATAGGGAAAAATTGGGCTAGTTTTTCAAAGGCCCCATGTTTGGTGTGGAAATAAGAGCTTGGTGATAAGCAATTGGACTAAATTGTACAAGGAGAAGAAGTTTGGTGATGGGGTTTGTAGGTCATGTTAAATAGCACATAATTGACAATAGACAAGGATTAAGGTTTACAAAAATCCAATGGATACTCAAATCTTACACATTAATTGGGGAAACCTTTTTAATTTTCCCCCAATTTTGTGCACATCCCATTCCCACCAAAAACTAAAAGCATCAAATTCACAAGGCAATGTTGTAAATTTGCATACACAATTGATTTTTACAAGAAAATAAACAAAATCTTTTCAATACCAACTAAACAAAACAAGGCCAACACCTTTTTAAGGAGGAGTACCAAAAACTTCTTGGTGGTATTGGTTCAAGCATAAATATCCTAAACTTAACATTTGTCAGATTAAAGGAGTAAATATTAATAGAGTTCAAGCATTGACAATCCAATCATTCTAAACTTTCTACCAAAACCTACGGTCCCTATCCAAGCACAATTATGCTCCATATCATATATTTGGAATTTTAATGAAATAGGCATCCAAGCAAAAAGATAGTCAAAAGCTAGGGTTTTGGCAAAACAAGGTTCTCATCAAGTATATAACATCATTCCCAAGTCCAAGGAATGGTTGACTATTGATTACGTCACTAATGCAATAAGGACAACATTGCCAAACTTTTACATTTTCAAAGGAAAGAGGACATGAAATGATTATATTCAATTTTGCAAATTAGGGACCAATATGGCTATGTAGTCAAAAGCATGGATGATTGCATCTTTTTTCAAAGAATTTCTCTTTTTCTTCAAAAGGTGAATACTAAGTGGAATCTTTTTAATAAATAAACATCTATTCATCTTTGATGGCCATGGATCCCATGTCACCTTTGAGGCAATTGAACAAACATAAACATTTGGGTTGAATATGGTTATCTTACCTTCACATACAACCCATGCATTGCAGCCTTTGGACATAGCTTGCTTTAAACTTTTCAAGATTGCTTTTAGAAAAGAAAGAGACATAACAATGATCAATAAGAATTACATTGAACTAAAAAAAATAGTTTTGATAGGATGGGTGGACAAAACATTAGACCAAAAACTTTGAAGAAAAAATATCATTTCAAGGTTCAAAAGTAAATGGATTTGGCCATTGGTTCTTAAAGCCATGGATGAACGAACAAGAATTAGTAATTTATATATAGTAATGAATCAGATTGGAGAAAAGTAAAATGATGATTATCAATCAAATCAAGAGGAGGATGGGGAGATGGAATGGGTATAACATAATGTTGCAAAAGAGCTAATTAACATAACTTCAATTGTAAAACCTACAATTCATGAATCTATGCATAATAGTAGGGTTCAAGATGAACTTAGGTATTACGTGGACATGCTTATTATTCTACAATTACTAACCTTGAATTTGTCTCTTTAATAGACAATTTGGTTGAAATCTTGGAACAACCTTTAGTAGATGTGGGAGTAGAATGTAGAATCCCAAAAACTTAGGAAACAATTAGTAGGTAGTAACTTGTTGGCATTACCTTGTTCCTTGCAAGAAGGACTAGTGGAAGGGAACCATTAATTGATTATTCATAGAATCATGTTATGACTTTAGAAAAGTACTTGACCATTATACAACGAAAGGCAATGGATAAGGAGGTGGCAAAACATATTAAAAAAACAAGAAGGAAGGAAAAGCAAAACAAACAAGTTAGAAAGGTAGTAACGACAATGATTGCAATGGAATGGGTAGCTGAAAGGGAACTTACTAGATAGCAATGAGTTACTACCTTCATTACAACTTGGTCGTTTATAAAATATAAAAAAAAAAAGATAAATTTCACTACAATTTCAAAGAAGGAATGCGAGTTCACCTTCTTGGATATAGAGGTGTGAACTTGGGTTGGATGACAAATTTTCAGAAATAAGTTCGATAGCAAATTAGGATTCAATTGCAAAAGAGGGGGGGAGTTGCAACATCTTTGCTACAACCTAAGGGAACAAACAATTAAGAGGAATAAGAAGGAAGAACAAGTTTTAGTGCTTAGTGAATTAGAATAGGATAATAGTTGGGGGGGGGGGGGGGGGGGAGAAAAAAAAAAAAAAAAAAAAAAAAAAAAAAAATAGGGAGGG
>Ga0116227_10004008_pt1 | contig 32261 bp, 18 predicted proteins | sample S1TSphgellanicum_FD_89693 | JGI IMG/M metagenome (GOLD analysis project Ga0116227, IMG submission 89693) | Host-associated microbial communities from peat moss isolated from Minnesota, USA - S1T2_Fb - Sphagnum magellanicum MG | ecosystem: Host-associated > Plants > Peat moss > Unclassified... | reverse complement strand
TTCACGACCTAGTCTGTCTTGGGCGAGTTCGAGGAAGCGGCTATTTTCTGACTGAAAGTCGCTCTCTGCAGTGGAGGAGGAGCAGTGCTTATTATTGGGTGTTCGCTTTTCCTGGCTGATTGCCGAGAGGACTCCTTTGCTCGAATTTTGTGTTTGTTTCAACCCGAGAAACGGAGTACGCTGTATTTGCCTGAGAGAGAAAGCGTGATCATTGAATTGGGCTGGTTCATCGCTGGGTGTTCAATTCTTCATTTCCGTGCAGATCATTGCTGAGAGGACGTCCTCGCTCACTCTTTGCGCTTGTTTCAATTAAGACAAGAAACGGAGCTGTCGATTTGTGCGCAAGAAGAGTGATCAGTGACTATAAATCGGGGGTTGACTTCACGTTCGTGCAACCCCCGGGCGATCAGCTCTAATAACATGGATTTGAAAGCGCTGCTGCTGATCCAAGGCGTCATTATGGCTACTTGTTTGTCCACTTTTGTAGCTGCTCGTCAGTTAGCACCCGAGCCATCGGCGTCGTCCCCGTCTGCATCATCATCATCGTCGTCGTCGTCATCCTTGTGTTCGCGAGCGCTAGCGACCACGCTGTGGGGTGCCGCTTTCGCGTTCTTCAGCTTGATGGCCGATGCATGGCCTGCCTCTAAAGCAGCCACCTCGTTGTCATCTAAGGGGCATTCTTTGAGCAACAGGTTGATGACCTTCATTGTAATTGCACCAGTGGCTCCATTGTTTGTAATTGGTCTGATTTTAGAACAGATGTTCACCACCTTGAGGTTTCGCCAAATCCTTAGAAGTTCAACCAATTCTGAAATAGGACCTGATACCATGTCTATGTCTACTAAGCTCAGGAGGGTCATAGGCGACATCCTTGCTATATTTTTTGGAATCAACCAACCACGAGCTTTCTTGGAGAGTACAAGAATAGTAGCAACTACTTATGTGGTGCTAGGAATGAGTGATTCAACCAAGTTACCACATACACATGTCCATACAGACCACAGTCCAGTAAAGGAGGATAATATGGCATATGCTCTGACCCTTGGGCATAAGACAGCTCAAAATTCATGCTTGATGGAACTAAATCAAGCAGGGAAATTGGCTTTATTGGAAAGTAGTATCCTTCCTAATTATAAGCAACTTGGGTTTCTAGATGGTAGGAGTGGTATAGCAACACTTATAATTGGTGTCCAAGCAATAGGATATGTTACATCTATTGTTTATAGAGCAATTCATCATTTGCCGGTGAGTCCTATAGAAGCCATAGGGTTTGCTTTTAGCATGTTGGTCATTGTTCATTCTCTTGTTCATAGTGTGGGAGTGATTTGTCAAAATTCTCTTGTCATATACTTGAACCCTACACAAGAACAAGAAATGTTAGATAAATCTGAGTCTACTCGATGGTTAAATGTGGATGACTTAATTTGTGAAAATGCAGCAATTGACTTAATTTGTGAAAATGCAGCGATTGTGGGAATGGTGGTGGTGGGGAGTGTGGTGGTGGCATTCACGATACTTGTTCAATGGCATGTGTTAAGAATAAGTTGGTTGGATGCAATCGGGCCCATTCTCTTTTTGCTTTCTCTTATCACCCAGTTATTTGCAAAGATCCTATTCTCGAAATATTCGGATCTATCAACATGGAAAATTTTGTTATTCTTTGGGAGTAGGATGATTAGTTTTGGTGGGATAGTCGTATCCATTGTGGCCACCATAGGGAATTGGAAGACTAACAAGTTTGATAGTCGCACCCCTTCTTTGATACACAACTTACCTTTCCTAGGTTAAAAGTAATTTTGCTCATTTTAGTGACGAATTTTACATAATACCCACAACATTGATACATCATCAAATGTTGTTTTGGATGTGATACGAAATAAACAAGGTTTTAAAATTATTGTCATGTATTGTTATGTGAAACACTTCTTATGATATCAAATACCTATGTTTGTACACATTTAATTTGTTGAGTTCATATTGTTCTAATGTGAATTAAAAGCATTTCAATCATTTCGCATAGTTATATGATAATATTAAATGAATTAATACGTTATTTTCATGCTTGACATCGCACTTAACCCTAAATTACAAAAAGAAAAACTCCAACATATAATTTTCAATGTGTCTTAACACCCTCGTAAATAAGGTGAGTTATTTTTATATATTTTTCAATCAAGTTTTGAATGTCAATGATTGCACAATTATGTTTTCAACTTTACCCATCATTTGAGTGACATTTGAAATACTATGTGCATATTATAGATTGCCATGTTTCATTAAAAAAAACATGCATGTAAATGTAGTTCCAATAGGGAATTTTTGTTTCAAGTTTCAACCTACCATAAAAGGTAAACTCTACATGCAATAAATTGTTGGTTCCAATTTTTATTTTAGTTTTTCAAATCCTTGAATAGTAAGTTATGAAATGTTGAAAGGAATACACCCTTCTAACTAATCTTGTCAAAGATGTAAAATTCTCCTTGCTTCCATTGAGTTTGTTCAAATAGTTAACATACATATGATTCAAAATAAAAGAAAAATGGTGAGAATTTAATGAAAGGAATAATAAGTAATCATTGTTCAATGGAAGTTGCCACAAATGCCCTTTTTATTACATATTGAAAAGAATTTGAATGTGAATACAATTTCAAAAAAAAAAATCCAATTTTATTAATTTCAAACTATATGACATTTATCCATAATTTCTAATGGTGTTATATCAATGGTAGCTTGGTATATGTTTGGACAATTAAAGAATAAGTTATGTTGTTGAAAACTTCATTTAAATGATTGTATCATATTGAATGCCTAGTAGGTGACAACTCACATTTACCAATGCCTCTTCCCATGCAAAGTTTTGGAAATGCAACTTCACGAAATTGTGAGATCCATTCATATATCACAAAAGGTTTTTGTCTATTTGTGATCACACCATACACTAACCCTCTTAAATCATGGGCCCTATGCTATGCTTTAGGTATGACCAAAGAATTTTCAATAAAACAATGTGCTTGTTTAGCAATTTTCATACCAATAGAGCAAAACTTATTAAATTTATACAATATTTGTCTATGAAAATTAGTTAAATTTTGAAAAATGATTTTGTTATAATAATTTTAAGATGACACCCACTTCAACCAAAACAATATTAAGCTTGGTGACCTTATAGGAGGTTTAGTTTGTACTTGGCCATTACCACAAAGGTATGAACTAATTTTAATGCAATCACAATGAAAATAATCATGATGCTACCCATTATATGGTCTAACAAAAAAGTCATGAGCAATCCATATTGGTTTTAATAAATTGTGATTTTATTGATTTCATGTATGAATAGTAATTTTTTTAATTTGCACCCTCAACTATTTTTTGAGACATTTAAATTCTCTATTTTGTTGTAAATATAATATAACACATGCCAAAATCACTTCTAGATTTAAAATCACCATAAAAATTGAATGCTTACTATTTTAAATATTATGAAAATTAAAAAGATCATTAAACAACATCATTACACTTACTAATTCAATGTAGGAACATTCATTGTCATCTTATATTATAAAGTTTTTAATGTTTTAATTCCTACATAAAAACATTTTTTTTCTAATATATCAAAACTAATAAAATCCAATTTTCTTCCAAGAAGCACATTTGAGACATAATAATCTAATTTAATATGTTTTAAAAATTAGCACCTAAATTATTGGATTCAGGTTAGATTTATAAAATTTCAAAACAATATCTATACATTCATACCATTTCACCAAGTGTTATTTGTGAACATAGTTTCATCTTGCTTTAAATAAAAGACTTGACAAGTCATACCTTTTCCTTAAATATCTTCATATACATCCTCTTAAATTTTGATATATCAATTACAACAAAATTTCCAAAGTTTGATTCTTAAAAAATCAAGAAAAAATAACCATTAACCCTTTAGAAGCATGGGTATTGACCATCCTATAAAACATCAAAAAATTTCAAAAGTGTCTTTAGAAGGCACCTTACATCAATCAATAACCCTCCTAGAAAAGAAAAAAAGTATTAACAATAGGAAACATACTATGCCTATTGATAGGCATATCCACTCTTCAAAAGTAGTTGTAAATCCCCACCCACTTCTCATGGCTCATGGTCTATGTATGTTTATGTATAGAGGATTGACATGGCAATAAGGTATTTGCTTGGTGGAAAGCTAGGAAACAAACAATAATTCCTATTCGTCATGGTCTACATATGGTTATGTATAGAGGAATGGTAGGGCAATAAGGTATTTGCTTGGTGGAAGACATGGGAAACAAGCAATAACATGAGTTCCCTATGTCCTTAAACAAATGAATGTTCTACCTTTCCCCTACATAAACAAAGGATGCAAGGAATGTGCCAAAAACTTGTCTATTAATAAGAGGAACATTGCATGTAAACAATCCAATCCTTTAAAACCTTATCTTCCTACAAAATGAAAACAAGTGAGGTAATCAATATTTTATGTATATTTTTGTAGTGCAATGGATGAAATCATAAAGATTATCTCATACATGTGTCAAAAATAATCAACTAACATTCGATGGGTGTCACCTTGGGTACATCAAACAATTGGGAAAAAAAATAATCATTCATTTTGTTTGCAATGTTAAATCAAAACATTTAAGTTCATGTGTTCTTGTGAATTTCACCCAAGTTGACACCCTTTAGCAAGAACTAACATAAGAATTGAACCATGGAGGTGAAAGCATGCTAAAGTACATGTTTAAATGTCCTTGATTTAGAATGGAGTAAAAAATGAAATCATTTTGACCAAAAATAGAAGAAAGTAGATTTAGATTTTATTTAAATTTCATTTTGAAACCATGGTGCTTTCTATTGGGTTTATATTAAGTTGAAAACAAAATTTGAAATTTTTTGGAATAATAAAAGTAATGAACAAATACTTTTGAATTTGATTGGTCAATATGGTGTTCAAAATTACATTTTCAATAGAAATTTTAATGAAATAGATTTGTGTGAGGTTATAACATAAAAATCATTTTTTATTCAAAAGAAGGAAAATAAATAAATTTTAATTTCTTTTTGGTAGAATATACTTGACACATACTTGAAACAAATGTTACAATATAAAAAATAGGCTTCAAAAGCTACTTACATTTTAAAAAGTCCATTTGAAACCTATTTTTAGAATGTAATTTTTTAAAATTAATTCATAATAGTGAAAAATTATTATTTTACTCATTTAAGTAAAAATATTAAATGTATAATAAAATTTAATGGGCTTTGAGCCTACTTTTTGTTAGTTTAACAAGTAGATTGCTTTGGTAATTGAATTGTATACTTTATTGTGGTTTCACCTTGGAACTACTCATTTGCCAAATCATGAATTGTGGAAAAACATTTTGAACACAAAATCAAGTTCTTTAAGTAAGCAAGATGAATTTTGAGAAAATTGTTAAGTAGGCTAAAGTTTGTAATTAAGTATTGATTTTAGTTAGTTGTTGAACTCCATACGTATGCAAAAGACCCTATGTAAATTTAATACAAAACTTTGCATATATAAACAACCTTTAACATTCGGGAGTGTGTAGCATGTACATGGAATTGAATTCAGCTTTTTACTTGAGCCTAGAGCTTTTTCAGTTTGAAAAATGCATTCGAACCAAAATCAAAAGGTTCAAAAATTAGAAAAAACTAGGATCAACCCACACCTTAATAACTTCCAAATAAAGTAAAATGTCAAAATTGAAATTTGAGGTTTGCTGAAAAAACAAAAATTGCAAAACATTGGTTGAAATGTATTCATCATAAAGGCCACGAAGTTGCATTTGTGGTCCTAGTTGTAAATGTCATTTCACACATAGTTTTGGTGTTTTCTGTCACTATAGTTGTTATGGACAAAAACTTTTATGACAACAATAATGATGGACAATGGTTTTTGTGATTGTAATAAAAACGATTGTCTTCAATGATACAATAGATTCAATTTTGGTTGTTAAATCAAGGAGTAAAAAAGTGATTTAACTATACTTGAAGACTTTTGCAAAATATTTTTAAAAATCAAATCACATGTTCAATTTTCTTAATTATGTTACATCATTCCAACTTTCATGTCTCTCATGACTTGGTATGCATGTATTACTAAAGGTCAATGTTACTTTGCAATGAATTGCTCGTTTGTTCATTGTTGACAACCTAGTCTTCTTGTGTATTATGTTGTGAGCCAACCACATGCCATTGTGCTTGGTAATGTGCCTTCAAAGAATTGGGGCTCACCCTATTGGCTCGCCAAATTCACACTTAGGTGGGAAGGTGAGCAAAATGAATTATACTTGACATAGTACACTACATGATGGTATTCATGTGTTTTTTCATAATGTTCAAATGAATTTACCTATTGGTCATGTGGATTTTGCAAGATGATTTTCTAAATAGATAATAGATTTTCGCACATGCCCATTGCCCAAGTAAGGCAGGAACCCCTCCACTTTACCCCACCATTCTTTATGAATAATGGGTCATTTTACATGTACCCACAATTCTAGAACTCCATACTTTTTTCCTCAAAGAATGGCCATGTATTTGTTATCAATTGCCAAATTTTCAACTACCCACTAGATAGGTATGATATTGCCCAACATATTTTTACACACATAAATTATATATTTAGATAAAGTATAATGATTTCCTAAAGTATTATGGAACTCAAAGCTTTAAAATGATTACAATCATTTTGATGTTTAGATGTTGAGTTTTTGGAATGTGAAATAATTATTAAATTTGATTAATTAACCATACAATTGTAAAGTTGAATAAGTCATGATGATGTTCCAAAACTTTCACCCCCATTAGAATAGATGGCTCCACATGATTAATACATTTGTACCCCTAATGGTTTATGTACACTGATGGAGATGGATTGTTTGTGTTCATGTTTTTACCCATTAAAAAATCATTTCATAATTTGCTTTGTCAATTTCAGTCATCATCCATTCAAATGATGATTCATCCTTGCACGTATGTCTGGTACACTGGGATTAAATTCTACATTGTTTATGAAAATTGGACCAAATCTAGCAATCCCATTGAAAAGAAAATTCCTTTTTTCCATTTCCATTGGTCCTCTAAAATTCTCACAAACCTACCAAACCCTATTGTGCATTAAACTATTAGTACACTCCAGATAATTAAAGGAAAAAAAATTCAGATAATCAAATCCAGCAATTTGATTAGCCATAACATTTTTTTTCATACCTATACACGTGCCTATTCAGAACCCTTTGTTTATTACAGTGGTACCTAAGCTAGTTAGCCACTAACTAATTACTTTTTGGAATTGCCAAAAATCTTTAAAAAATGAATGCTTGCCATGCCAAAAAATCTGAATCAAGGTCTTAACACAATAGCTTTAATTTTTAGTATAATGCTAAATTGTACATTATTATTATTATTATTATTATTATGGCAAAAAATAACTGATAAAATGCGAAACTAACCTAGGTATCTAAAGTAGTACACTAATACTATAACCCTTTTCTCTGAGCAATTTGGAGAGCATTCGGGTTGTGCACAATTTGAAACGGAGTTGATGAATTGGCACTGTATCCTTGGTGCCATGGAGTTGGCAATTTGGTTGTCGCAACCCTACTTTGAGAGAGTGTGAGGATGAAACTCACACTCCCAAAATGGGGACTTAGGAGTACTCTAGGACTTCTGAAACTTCAGAGTTCAATTGCAAAGGTCAAAACACCTCGCATTATGGTGTTCTTTATATCATTAGGAAGCTGTCGAAGTGTAGTTGTCGAAAACGGGCTCGCATGGGCCATTTGGACATCTGCAACACACATTATGGCAAAAAGAAAGGCTGGGAGTCAAAATGGCAGTTTGATTCCCGACCATTAAAAGTTGGGAATCAACCCAACCCTGGTGCGTGCAAATGAAGTGTGATACACCGTCAGAAAGCTCTCGAGGTGAGCTACAAGTTTGCTTCAGACCCCATCCCAATCGGAGGTCGAAGGAAAGAGTTATGACCTCGCAAAGTTTCGGGAATCCAAACTGGGACAGTTTCGGGATTCCTCCTTGGGAGTCCCGGGACAAAAAGCCATTCGGATGTAGGTGCTACAGAGAGTCGCAAAGAATACTATATGGGGGAAGGTAGTGGCTTCCCCCGAGTCCAGGCCGTGGTGAGTCTTGTGAGTCCAAAGTTGCATGTGGCTTGTTTTAGCATTAAGGGTGCTCCAGAAAGTGAACTAACCAACTTGTTAGTTAGTTTGATGTAGGTTCGAGTAAGTAACTAAAGCTTATCACTCTTCCTAGTCCCATTTCGGAGCTTTAACACGCCTTTCTACCCCTTCTAGTGCTGAGAGCTGGGAGCATGCCCTGGGTTCTTCATAATTCCGTTGTTTGAATAACTTAAGCCCATCTTGGGTGTAACTAGGAACTTGGGAGCGCGTCATTGGTGATGTGGATTTGGCAAACTGGTGACGTCTATGTGGACTTAGCAACTTGGCAAAATGGCCCACCACTAATGTTCCATATATTTTGAGACATGGGCCTAGATGTCTAATTTTGCACAGTTGTGTCACTAAGAGCAAAATTTTCACACCCAAACCAGTCCTTTTTTCATTCAATTTTGTGATGTAGAGACAATGGCAAGCATCCCACAACACATTCCACCTTATTTGGCAACAAATGTCTAGAGAATCATTAAAACATTAGCCATAGACGGAACTATGACAACATTCTCCTTGAAAAAAATTAGCTGAATTCTAGCAAATTTTTTATTTTGAGATTCAAGAAATTTTAAATTTTCACAAAATTTGTGACCAAAAATTCACTTCATTTTCTTGTCTTCCTTTGGCAATTTTTTGACAAAAAATTCTCACTGACCCACTCCCTATTTTGATTGGTGTTTATCACATCCAACACCGTGTTATTTTCACAAGCCCACCCTTAAATGAGTGCAATATTAAACACAAACTGTGCACAATGAGACAATTTAAAAGCTAATAACAGTTGGTCTCATAAGATGAGTCATTTCTAAGCCATATGGAAATCACAGTACTAGTGTTTTTATGGCAATTAATCGTCAAAAGGTTACACTGAGCAATGACAAATGAAGAGAACCATGGCATTATATGGTGTAACAAAAAAAAAATCCTTCCATAATGGTCCTAATAAATCCTAATTTTATTCATATCATGGATGAGTAGTAATATCTAAACTATTGGCACCTCCAAAATATTTTGAAGCCACTTACATTTTCTATGTTGTCATAAATCTAACCTAATAAATACCAAAATCAATTTATTATTTCAAGTCCGTGTTGAAAAAATTAAATGCCTACTATTTTAAATAATATGGAAATTAAATATTATTAAATGACATTGTGACACTTAAATTGATGTAGGAACATTGCTTGGCAGTTTATAACGTCCTATTTTTTATATGATTTTTTTCTTTATATATCAAAACTATTAAGTCTAATTTTTTAAAGAAAAGCGCAATGTTTGAAAATAACGATCTAATTTATGTGTTAAAATGTAGCCCCTAAATTATTGGATGCAATAGAGTTTTTTACTTTCAAACTAATGCTTCTACATTCGTACCATCTTACAATGTGTTGTTTGTGAACACATTTTATTTTTCATGCAGCCAATGGAAAGGCTCAGCATGCACTCATGAATGGTCCAGTTTTTTTCTTTTTGAGGGGGCAGGGGGAGAGGGATATTTTTGAAATTATGCTTTAAAATGAATAAAACTAAAGTAAATCTCATGGCATGAATCTTGTGTATTTTGCACCTTTGTCATCACAGACCCTCTTCTTCTCCCCTCTAAACAAGTCATACCTACTTTCAATCTTGTGAGAGGGAATCTCATTGTCCAATCCTGTTGAAATTAGATGCACGAGATCCATGGGCTTAATTTCTGCATCCAGCTGGGGATTGAAAAAAATGACGCAGAATATTGGGATGCCGTACCAGATATGCTTAGAACTCAATGCACTGTTGCCAAATAGTATCCATTGGTAGGTAACTGTAACATCTCACCCAGATTCACCACAAATGTGCCACTCTTTGGAGGAACATCTATCCAATTCCCATTTATGTTTTGTGCCTGCATGTTGCAAAACTTCAAAATAGGTTAGGCTGCACCTGAGGACATAGCTTAGAAACAGATCACAAACCTGACTGGACAATAAGCATTAAACAGGCGATCCATCCATTGCATTGTCTGGAATAATGGACTAGTACAATTACCTGAAGCCCACCAACCTGATCCTGCAAAATAAGGCTAAGAAAGCCCGTATCACTATGGGGCCCTACACCAAACACTTCCACTGCCCCCTCACTGTCCATTTGCACCTTGGGGGGATATCTTGCCACCTAGACCCACAACTTTTCTTCAAATGGTTGACACCATCATTGCACACTTGATTGCTGTGAACCATGGTTTACTCAACAATGACCCTTTTGCAGGACTTCAAAGCTAAAGGCCTCACATGACCATGAAAGTCTCAATGCAAACTATTCTTGACAGTGATAGTTCTTTATCTTCATACGTGCTGAGAATTTCTCAATACTTCACGATTGAAGTCAAACTGAAAAGAATTGAGAGATGACCCAATAGCAACACTCAAAGCAGTTAAATACCAGGAGACAGCTTAATAAGCTTGAGTACTATATGCACTGGCACCTGGAATGGAGACAAATAACAGAAAGTTGTCAATATTACAGGTCAGAGGGATCAATAACTGCAAAACCCACTTGCACATTCAACAAGTAAAAGTCTTGTACAAGTATATGAATGCACAGTTTGAAGCCATAGATCACTTTGTTTGACTCAACCACACTGCATAAACTGACTTCTGACCTGATCCACAGCAGAACCTGGCAGTCCGAAAATAGAACAAAGAAAGTGCTTAGACTCCAGAGTTGACAGAACTGTGGAGGTCAATATCCCATACCTTCAGTTGGTAATGTGGGGAGAATTTGAAATCTGCATCAAAGTAACCTTGATCAAGCCCCAATGATAATGCCAATGCCTGTATGAGATGCATTGAAAGATTGCCCATCTGCTTCATAAATTCCATCACAATAGGACAAAAACTGGGTAGACTAGTTTCAGGAGGCCACTGATTGGGCCCTTTGAGGCAGCGATAAGGTGGGTACACATGGCAATCACCAAAACCCCCTACAACAACACAATGCAAAACACCTCACAATGGGTTGCAAGTTAGCACAATACTTCAGATCATTCATCTCTAGAGAGGCAATGATGCCACAATATGTACGTTCAATTCCAGATCTACTTAACTCCAATAGATCCAAGGCTGCCATTTCAGATGGTGTCAGAAAAGGATGGCTAGACGTGTCAAAAACAATGCAGACCTTGGGGGCACTAGCATGATTCTTATTTTATGGAGATGAGTAACTGTTTCCTAGCGTCACAGAGGCAACACATTTGCAAACTCGACAAGGGACGAAAGAAAACGGGTCATCATACAAGTGCAAAAAAGACAACAGCCACGACAGGGATGGCACCAGTATCAACATCTTCTTCAGGTCCAAATTCAATCTGTTCTCGGAAGTCTGGAATTCCTGCTATATTTTCAACTCCCAGCTTCATGTACCCACGAAACTGGGCAGAATTACTGTAGTCCATCCCCATCTACCATCACGCCACACACTGCATTTTTTATGGTTGATTCTCAAAGGGAATCCAAAACAAGGGTACTGCACGGCTCATGTGACGAGAAATACGGTTATCAGCTTTCTGCTCAAAACTCTAAGTCTTCCAGAATGCAGAAGCCCATCTTTGAAGCCCCACATCTGTCTTGTGCAGTTTTTGGTGCAATTTTTCGCCTGAAATTTCTCAAAGCTGTGTCGTCTCATCTTGCACGGAACGGGAACATTTAGATGGGGAAACTTTCTATGTAGGTGGACGTACAGTTCATCTAACAAACTCTTTCAGGTAGGAAACCGATGGTTGTAAACTCAGGCCATTCAAGATCAAAGTCCGGCCTGCATTTAAGCATGAACAACAAATGCAAACAATACTGTAAGGCAACAAGCAGTACCTTGACATCAGAGGGCAGGTCGAAGAAATCGCGAGCCATACACAAAATGGAGTCACAAAGAGGCAAAGAAACGCCATGATTCTTCACATAGAAGAACCTACATTGTGACACTGCTCTCTTAGCTCCGCAACAAAACGCGTCCGACTCTCTTCCCGACCTTCTGCTAAATAGTACTCCGCCATGTCCAGTACGGCGATTTCCGTCGCCGCCTGCCCCACATCGCGGCTACTCGTTCCAATTGACAGATCCCTCACAAAGAGGCAAGGTTCTCAGGAAGCGTGTTTCGCACCTCCGAAGTGAACACGATTTACCAAAAAAGACTCTGGCGGAAGCAACAGTCAAGATTCTCCGTGCAAATCCTATCAGGAAAAAACCTGGAGGGATGCATATTTGGGAATCAGAAGAGAGGCACGAGGGCGAAGCAAGCTGCTGGAAAGCTCCATCCGGGAAGCTCCATCCGTGTCTGCGAAAATTTTGGAATTGGGATAAAAATCAAACTTGGAGGCAGCCAGATTCGAGCCCTAGCTTAGTCTAAGCAACCATACTAGTTGCGAACCAACTGAGCAAAAAGGAAACCATGAAAACTTTAGATAACGGATGCCTTTTCAATACTAATACTGCTTACATATCAAAAAGCCCAAAATTTAAAAACTTCATGTTGAAGTTCAGATTTTAAAATATATTAATTATTTGGCACACCCCTTCCAAAGCCACCTGGGTGCTACAATATAGAGCAAAGTTTATCCTACTAAAATTGCCTCAGGTGAGATAACTTGCATTTACTTTTTTTTTTTGTTTTTTGGGGTCGCTTTTGCTATGGTTTTCACAAGGTAACGTGCAGTTTGGCCATTGGGAATGATTGAAGTACATGTCTTTTGATGATCATTAAATTTTGAAGATATGTATTTTTCATGAGCTTGGCATTGTGGTCATCTTCATTTTGCCAAGCACTATGCTTTTTGAACATCTTTATTTGACAACACACAATTAGCTAAGAGCAAACCCAAATTCTTTTGTATCTTTTCATTTCCCCAAGCTAATGGACACACATTTGTGAATTTTGGATGCACCCATCCAATTGATGAGTTGTTTTGAAATGTACCCATCTACTTATTGGGTTTCTTCTCAAAATATGAACATTGGGTAATTGATTTAATCGTGCCTCTATACCATTTTATTTTTTTGGGTTGTCACTTGCCCTTTTGTATCATGAGGTTTCATATCACTATGAAATGTGAAAAAAAATTCATATGTCTAATTTTTTAAATGAAATTTATTTGGTAAACATACAAATAATTAGCTTCAATTCCATTAAATCTTATTAAAATGAGATTCTTAAAAAATTGATTTGGAAGATTATACAAGAATTGATTAAAATAACACATGTCAATTTATATATATATATATATATATATATGAAATATAAATTTTAAAAATTAGTTTGATGTTATTTTAAAAACTTCAATAGGGTTTTGAAGAAGATTTTAATAACAAAAATCAAAATGAAATTAATTTTTAATTGACTAATTTGTTTGTATTGTTGTTGCCTTTTATGTTATAAAATTTTATTATTCCTTTAAGATAGTAAACATGCATGTACAATTTTAGGTTTCACCAAGCATGTATGGGGCAAACACAACTAATTTGCATTTGTAAACACATTGAATTTCTTTCAATTTAAAACCAACAAAATATGATGCCTCAAAAATAACAAAAGACACATAAAACACATATTTTATGTTAAACAAATTTGCCTTTCAACATTAAAGCTCTACCTATGTGCTTGATATTTGATCTTTCCAACTTATAATAACATTTTCATATGGAAAAATAAAGAGGTTTTGTTGGGGGTGGGGGTGGGTGGGGGGGGGGGGGGTTTTAAACATGTAAACAAAAAAACCAAAATGGGTTGTACGATGGTTTTGCAACTTATTTTTTCATGAAAGTAAAATTGTTGAATGCATTTTCATCCTTCACAAAACTGAAGAATTGAACCATAGTTATTCCAACAATCTTGTTGTAATTATTCAACATGCGTGACAAAATATGGGGGTTGTTGATTTTCATCCACAAACTGGAAACAAGGTTTTTATTTGAGCTTTCCACCATTAATTTGTTTTGCATTGTGAAACATGGTTAGTGGAAAAGAATGAACGTGAGGACTACATGTTAAATAACTACAAGTCTTACTAGAGGAACAAAGATTCTAGCTTCGGTCTCCTTTGAAACACAAAAAGAAACCTTGATCACTATGAAATGAATTAAAAGTGTTATATGAAATATCTTTTTACTCAACCAAGATTAGGGATAAATCATTCCCATTATGCTCATGATCTCATGCACTATGAATTTATATTTTAACTCTAAAATGAAAGTTTGCGTTACATTTGTGCAAGCACATTGGATTTTGGTTATGACTATGATTGCATCAATTTAGTGAATTGCATGGCAAAATACATCATTAGATCAGGTGTGCATGACAAAGGTTTGATCACCAATTTTCAAGCTAAATTTTTTTTGCAAATGTGTAGAATCATACCACCATGCTAGAAGCAATTATTTACTTTAGTGGTTGATCAAAGAATTGAAGGCATCAAATGTTGGATCTTCAAACCAAGAATTTGGAACAATGTATAAGTAAAACAACTTAACTTCTACAAATTTTAATAACATCCACAAATTCAACAATGAACACATCTTGATGTCATGCAAACTTGATCAATGTGTGCACCACCTCCAACATGGGTAAAAAGCAAAGCAAACAAAAAATGAGCTCAATGTCACTAACCAAAACCAAGTTGCCTTGAGTAGCCTTGTTTTTTGTTGAATCAATTACATTTTCACAATGAAGGATTTGTACTTTGACATTACACATAGCTTTATAGGGTTTAACATGTTGATCCAACATGTCTTCATGTTCTTGAACAACTTTTAACCTTTACTAGCCAATTTTTTTGCAACTTTGAAAAATTCAAAGCATTTTTTGTGGTTGTGAGCACAAAAGGCATATGAGGATTGGAACATTGCCTCAATGTGAAACACTAGAGGTAGCTTTAATAACACAATGGTCACCAAGTTCGTTTGTTCTACCATGTAGTGCACAATAATGAGGTAAGGAATTGTGTTTTCCTTTACCTCAATAATGACACCTTTGCGATGGCAGTGAAACATGCAATCACCATCACAATTGAAACATACCCATCAATATGCAAGTTGTTATTCAACTACTTCCTCCAACTTCACTAGATCTTGTAGAATAATGTTGGTGATGTCTTCCGTTGTCACACCAATCTCAACATAATCAAAGGTTAATAAAATTGGAATGTGAAGCCAATTTTTCATCATGTAAACATGTAGATGAAAGCTAATTGCGTGATATGACTAGGAACCATTTGAGGAAAAAATTCAAAAATGGCTAAGAATTATTTGGCAAAAGTCCATGCAACCTAGGTTTTGATTACTTATGCAAAATCCTCTTTTTATATATGTAGGATGATAAGGTTGAAGAAATTGTGTTCAGGGAATTCCAAGAACACCAAAATTCTTAATGAACATTAAAAGTACCCAAGGCATAAATTGATCCATTTTATATAGTTGATGGTTGTCACCTCATTTGCATTCAAAGCAAAGAAAACAAATTCTTGCACAATAGTTCTCATCTTTTTCAAAACAACCTCATGTGTGCATTTAGTACATTCCCCACCTTGTATTGTTAATCCTATGTTTCTTTGAATTGTTGTTCAAATTTAACAACATATATAAATCTTTCAATTTTTCAAAATCTATCATAGGTTAAACACAATTTGATAAATGAAAAATAGTTCTAAATTCAACTAATTTCTTTTAAAAGCTTGCATGAGTTTAAAAACTAACCATGTTAAGGATAGATTCTTGGCCTTTTATTGGTATAAATCATTTCATTTTTGTTATGGGTTGCATCCTTATTGTAAAATCACTTCCTAACACCAACATTAGTCATGGCAATAATTGTTGAAAACAACAAGCATGTTTTTGAAGGGTATCCAATTTATATGATAGGAATTTATCTTTTCTCTCAATGATAGAATAAATGACACATTTAATTTGTAACACAAAACCATTTAGTTTTTAAATAATTTGAGCCCAAGGAAATTTCATAACCCAAGTGTCATAGAAATTTGTCAATTTGTTACCTAACTTCTTAGGTTTTTTGAAAGTTGGTTCATTTGCATGGGAACTTTTCAATTTAGATGGATCAATTTTTGAAAAAAAGGGGGAATTTGGAATTGAAAAACACATATTTTGATCCAAAATAAGAATTGAATGTAAGAGCTTAAACATGTGAAAAGAAGTTTAAACTTGAAATGAAGCAATTATAGTGGAGCCATTTCTATTGCAAATGAAAAGGAATTGGTTCAACTTTTCATTTTCAAGATTATAAGGTAGCAAGCTTTGATTAACTAACCTCAAGGAGACAAAATTGAAAAGGCAAACAACTTGAATGTATAACAAGCTTGAAAGATGTAGAAATAAAACACAATGCACACTTGACTTGGAACATAAAGAAGCAAGATAACATGCCCATGATATCTTGTGGAAAATTGCAAGTTGTAATTTGATGAAGTTTTGCCTTATATCACCATTTGCTTCTTAAATAACTTGACACTTCTAATAGTGAAATCAAGAGGCAACCAATAATCACATTGAAGGCGAAAACTCAATAAAATACAAGTTATAAGACTATCATGATTCAAGAATAAAGATGCATCGGTGGTTACCCTTTGTGCAATAAAATCACCAATATTAAAAAGAAATCACAAAATGAGCACAATGAACATAAAGCTTAAACTTCACAAGTTGCACAATGTACCTTGAATCTTTAATACCATACCACTATTCACCATTAAACCTTGATGCCAAAGAAAACATCTTGTAGAAACATTAATGCACATTACACATACAGGTGTGACCTCTACCCATCATGATGGTGAAAATGAAGGAAAAAGATCAATTCAAATGAACTTGCACATCATGAAGTTGATGCATGGCGAATCCAATGACCCACAAGATTTCGATGGAAAATCCTTTTTGCACACAATATGCCATTGTTGAAAACAAAAAGTTCTTTTAACTAATGCTAATGTGACACTTGAAGGTTTGTGCTACTAGGAACTAATAGATTTTTTTAGTAGTTGTTGGAGGCAACAAGGTTTTTCGTAAGAAGGAAGATCTAGCCCCCATGTGTAGGGGTAGGGGATTTTCAAGGGGCAACTTGAAGACAAAATCTACAAGAATCCTAAAGGGCAATTTGCATGCTTGTTTTACTTATCAAAATTTGGTGAAAAATTGTTAGAAAAAAATGTTGCATTGCATGCAACTTGAATTAAATTCAAATGGAATTCGCTTTAATTTCCAGATTGAATTGAGGTCACATTGAATTGAATTGAATGCAAATGTCATTGACAAGAAATGGGATTCAAATTAATGCAAAAGCTATTGAAAATTAATTAATTATTTCCATTATTTGTGAAAAGATATACTACTAGTAAAACTAGAGCACTCCCAAGGGGTTGTTGGACACTTCTATGACCCTTAAGAAACATTAAAGAAAGGTGGGTGTACTTTTTTGATTGAAGTACTCCCAAGGGATTATTGGACACCTATAGGACCCCAAAAGACCCTAAAGAAATGCAATGTACTCTTTTTAATTGGAGCACTCCTAGCGGGTTATTGAACACTTGTGTGACCCTAAGAAACCCTAAAAAAATGTGATGGGATTGTGTTGATGTTTGCACACTTGCACACACCAAATATTATGCAATGTTAAAAAATCATCAAATTTAGGTTGTTGGACAAAGTTTTTTTTTTCAATTTCATGATGTAGCCAATTAACTAGATATAGTTTGGAAGAAGAATTAGCTAATTTGGTTTTAGACCAAATATGAAAATAGTGAATAATAGTAATCCTTTTATATTTTGGCTGCCTATTGTGAACCTATTATAGAAATTTGATGATTAAAATTTCAAAATATAGTGAATTATGGTTTTTTTCACAAAGTTCCTTTGTATGTGTGAAAGTCATATTTTTCAAATTGAAAAAAATGGAAAACCATCAACAACAACAGAAAATACTACCATTGGAGGATCTTGATTGTCATGACTTTCAAGTTGTGTAGTATGCTTTTTCAATGTTTGCAAAAAAATTGGTGCATTTTTTTGGGTTTGTTTTGCAATTAATGAATGGCGATGACGTTTTGATGAATGGATCTACATTTATATATTGAAGATAGATGAAAAACCTTTATATGTTTGATGGTGTTTTTTTGAATAAAATGGGGTCCTAGTAAGGGGGCATTCTTGAAATTGGGCCCACTTGCCAAATGAGAGTTGAGTCAAGCCCAAAATTAGGAAATGCCACTCTAAAAGCCTAACCTAGTGTCAAAAATATAATTAGCATTTTTGACAATGCCTCGATAGAAAATACAAGATATCATCATAGAAACCAAAACCACCAATTATGAATTCTTGCCACCTCCTAAGAAACCATCATAAGTTTAAAAAATCTTGAACAACTACTTGAATAAGAATCCCAAAATGGTACTTGTTGAACAATAGTTGGTAGTACTACTCAAACTATGTTGATTCCAAATGAAATATTGAAACCAATTAATTAGAGGCTTTGATTGATGTGACAAATTTGTTCCAATCAACTTACAAGTTGGGTATGTTCCATCTTAGAATTGTTGTCACCATATTAACATTGGGATCTAGTTCATTGTCTCATAACCTAATAAAAATCATTGTTTCTACTAGTGCACCAAATCAAGGTATAAAATAATTTGAGGTTACAAATTGCCACTTCTATCATGCTAAAATGACTTCATTGATATTTTGAACATGTTCATTGACATTGCCATCAACATGAGTACTCACTCTAGGCTATTGGGACAAGATTTGTGGAGTCAAATGGTGAACAAATCAAAGGAATTGTGGTTACTTTTCATCCATTTTGTTGTGTTGGCATTTAATGTGAAACATTAGCTTCCACCTACTATGTTGCCTCCATGTTTGGTGCATAGAAACGTTCAATTCCCATAGGTTGCATTTGTTGACCTTTTAACATATGTGTAATCTTAGTTACATCATGTTGTAGAACCTATTCTAGTTGTTTCCTAAGATTCATTGTAATTATCTTTGACAATTCTTGAAATCGTCATGTTGTAAAACGACTATCGCATTATGATTTATAAACCCATATGGACTTTTGCCCAATTGTTAAAAATCAATGATCAATCTTCTTTACAAATAGAACTTCCAAAATTTTAAAACTTTGCACTAGTTTGAACCCTTAGTACTTCAAGATGTAACAAAAACAACAATTCAAACTTCCAAAAAAAATTTAAAATGTGTAATATCACAATTGGAACCAAAATTGAACAAAGACAAGTCAAAACAACTCAATTTTAAACCAAAGATGTGAAACAATTTGTGGTTGCCAAATGTTAACATGATTTTTTTGATTTATCTCATTTTTATTTAAAATTCTTATAAAACACAATTTCTAGCAAATTATAGTAATATTTTTTAAAACAATATCATAAATATGATTGCAACCACCATGTTGGTATTCAAGAGAACAAAAAATTGTAAAATTAAAAAAATCATAATTCTTTTCTAAATCAGCCTTGCAAGATGTCTTTCAAAATCTTCCAAAAGGAAACTTAAAATTTTGATTATCAACCATGACTTTATGAAATAAGCCTCCAAGGTTGTAGAGCATAAAAACCCACAAAGATGTCCTTAAAAAAACCTCCAAAGATGATGTCAAAAGATTCTTAAGATGATCAAGATGATGTAAAGATGCAAAGATGTCCTCAAAAAAACCTCCAAAGATGATGTCAAAAGATTCTTAAGATGATCATGAAAATGATGATCAAGATGATGTAAAGATGATCTCCAAAAATGTTCTTCTCTTTGCTACTATAGTCCTTATAAAGGTTTTTCAAAATCCTCTACTAGTGACTAGCCAGTACCACTAGTATAAATAGGTAGAAAATTCAAAGTACACAATAGTGGTTCACTTGACTTGTATCACCAGTCAATTAAAAAAATAAAAAATTTAAAATTTTTAAAAAAAAATTATCCAAAAAAAATGAGCCATTATAACTTGCATTTACCTTGGGGGTATTTGAAAACTTATTTAAAACTCACAAAGAGTGTTTCTCCAAAACATTTGCATGTAGTTGAAAAGTTGAAAAAACACATCCAAATCCAAATATTGTAAACCAAACACAATCAACTTTTCAAATAGTTGCTAAACTATATAATCATTATAGAATATGTAAATTGGCATTTACAATCATGCCATTTAGTTTTTCTATATTAACGATGCATGCTATCATAAGGGAAGTACTTTTATTTGCACCTATTTATTGGTGGATACAGTTTCAACTTATACATTATTCTTGACCAAATAATTATGTATCTAGTCCATTTAGTAATGAGGTTTCATGTTCCTTATATGTTCCCTATATGTTGTTTCCAATACCCCACATAAGTTCTTGGGAAAGAGCTTATGCAAGACTTATGTGGAACTTTATAAGTAAAGATGCTTAGGAAGCCGTGGCTTGGGGTGCACACACAAGGGATTAGCACGAGGTATGGTAAGGCCAAAAGTTTCAGTCATGTCTAATTTCAAGGGATCCTCTCCTCCGGGTAAAGTGAAATCAAAGCTATGTGCAAGGCGGGCCAAACCCATTTGCACGAACAAGACAGCCAATGGCATTCCAGGACACATACGTCGACCAGCTCCAAAGGGTATCAACTGGAGGTATTTCCCTCGAAAATGGATTTCAGGATTCTTGATGAATCGTTCTGGGTCAAATTCCAAGGGCCGTTCCCACACCATCGGGTCTCGTTGAATTGCATAGATATTCACAAACATTCTTGTTTTTGTAGGAAACTTGAATCCAAGGACCTCTGTCGCTTCCATGGACTCGTGAGGAATACTCAATGGAGTAGTTGGGTGCATTCGGAAAACTTCTTTGGTCACAGCTTCTAGGTATGGCAGATTTGGAAGGTCGGTCTCGGTAACGATTCGATCCTTCCCAATGACAGTGTCAAGTTCATTTTGCAATTTTGTCATGACACTTGGATTTCGCACAAGTTCAGCTAGTCCCCACTCCGCTGTGAGAGCAGAAGTGTCTGTTCCAGCCAGAAGCATATCCTACAAAAACCCCCCACACCCAAATAAAGGTGCATTCACACTTGATGTTAAGTCAGTGTTAAATGAAAATCTAGGTGGCATCCTAGGTGGCACTCAATGTTAAATGGGTGATAGCTTAATGTTAAGTGAATGTTAGCTTAACATAAAATCTTGATGGTAAGTAGGTTTAAGTCCTAAATGATTAGCACGATGTTAGGGGACTCAACACTAAAGTCCCTAACACCAAGTGTGAATGCACCTTAACTCTTGTAAGGTTGTAAGGTCCAGCACAACTAACTACTTGACTTGGCACCCACATGAGAGAGGCTTAACAAGTTCTCACCTCCTATTTGATCAAGGTTGGAAGCCCGAGTGAACAGGGTTGAGACCTTGTGAGGCCCCTAATGTTGGGCCCTCACTCTATACTCCTTCATAAAGATTGATGAACTTTTTGGAAAAAAAGAAGAAGGATGTTAACAATGTGTAACCCACTCTGCATTATATTCAAAATACAAAGAAACATTTCCCAAATTTCCTTAGGAATTGTCCCAATTTAATACCATGTTCTCATGGATGGGTTTGAGGGTCCAACTATGGGAGTTTACCCTCACACATTTAAAAACTAGAAATAACATATACCCTACTACCTTGCAGCTTCAACATTAAACTATATTATTTTCAGAAATGTTGAAATTTTCAAACAAGAAAATATTGTGGAGTATAATATTTTGGATAATCTTCAAGAATAATATATTGTAAAAATGAAAATCTCAAAATTGATTAAAATTTTGTGAAGGAACATATGGAATCTTGAAGAGTATTCTCTTGAAGGTTAAAATGGAAGTTTCAAAATTGATTGATTATTCAACAGACAGAGGACATGTATGGAAGTTGTCAAGTTACTTGGGTAATCAATTGTTTAGTTTTTTTTTTGTTTGTAGAAACAAAAATTTATATGTCAAGTAGCATCATGATAGTGTCATTACATAAGAACAATGTTGTCATGACAAGGACAATGAAAAGGGTCAAGCTCGAGAATAACTTCCACTCAGTGAAAATTATTCTGACATGCTGCAAAGTACTTTGGGGATTGTGTAAGTTTATTGCTTCTGTGTCATCATTGCAACATCAGTGAACCAAAATATTCTTCAGTCGAGTGAGGGACCAAAATATACAAAAGAAAAAAAATGCAGCGATGCTTTACATGTGTGTAATTCAATTACCTGAATAACAGCTTTCACAGAATCCTCTGAGAGATTTCCAGTCCCATCTTCAGAAGGTTGTGCCATCAACAGGTCCACAAAATCCGCTTCTGGATCAAACTGCTGTTCTTCATCAGCATGCTCCTCCTCATTTGTCCCAGCGGCCTGAGGTTTCTTCTGGATCTTCTGCTGCATGAGTTTGGATTTCTTGAATTCCAGAAAGGTTTGCAGAAAGGAGTCAAGGTCGCCTTTGGCCTTGTTCATGCGAGCCTTGAAACCGGACACAGTTGTGACCCACTTCAACCAGGGAATGAAATCACCGATCAGGAGCGGGGTCGATACAGAAAACAGTTCAAAGATGAGCTCCTTGAATATGTGTGAATCCTTTTCACCCGCTGTGTCCGCTTCAAAAAACCTTAAAAAAAATTCCAAACACCAACATTAAATTTTGAATTGAACCTCAATAGTTAGGGATCAGTAGTTGCAGCATTGAATATTTGTAACAGCCAAACCCCACCGGTGCTCAATATGTGACCCTGCAAATTAAAATCTGATCACAAAAAGTTAAACCATTCCAGTTTGACTCAACAAAATGGTTTTGGCTCAGCAATTTTGCACAGTTTGCAGAGGCTGGTAAAAGGCACATCAAAGCCCAACACCTGCTATAGGAGAGTGTTACCATAAATATGATACGGCTGCTGCTCCTTGTTTCTGATTTGCTAATCATAATGATTCGTCCAGTTAGTTTGCATTATTAGTAGTTTCCCGTGTATTTACAGTGCCAGATTTAATTTTAAAGGTGGGATCTGAAAAAAGTAAATAACTAAACTTGGATGTGACAAATAATTCTTGCAAGGTCACATACTGAGCACCGCTGGAGATGCTCTCACAACAGAAATCATGTTTTCACATAATCATATAAAAAGATGATGGGTTTGATTTGATGACCTCAGTTGCAAAAATGATCAAAAAATTTCATGTCAAATTATTGATTCCATGGAAGTTCGGAATTCGGATATGCAGTACCTCTTGTTGAGCAAAATGCGAGTGATGTTATTGCCAGAGAGATGGCCGAGCTTTACGCCAAGATTGACAACCTCGCCTTTCTCACCGTCTTGGAACATTGTCTTGATCATTAGGCTGAGCTGCTCGGTTCTAGGAGCTCGGAATGTCTCAAGGCGCTTGGGAGAGAAAAGCTCTAAGGAGCAGATTTTACGCACATGACGCCAATGGTTACCGTAAGGAGCCCACACAATGTCTCTGTAGTTGTAGCTGAAAATCTCTCCAGCTAGGGATGGAGGTCGACTTGCCCAAACCTTGTCTTGTACCTTCACAAACTCTGCTGCAGCCTGCGCCGATGAGACGACTACCAGAAGATGGCTTCCCAACCAAAGACGCATCACAGGACCATACTTCTTGGACATCTCCCACAAAACGTGGTGTAAGTTCTGTTGACCGAGCTGATGAAGATTGCCAATTATAGGCCATGCCGTTGGTCCTGGAGGTAGTTGGCCATCAAACGACTTCCTTGACAACAGGAAGATTGATACAGCTATTGTGAGAAGTCCTACCAAGCCGAGCAAGACAAAACTCTCTAAACCCCAGCTGAATGCAGGTACTGAAATACTTGCTAACATTGCCATTGTAATGCCGGTAGTTACACCCAATTACGACGCCTTCAATTGCTGCAACTTAAATGCAGCAGATGAACAAAAGCTTCTCTAAATGGGTCACTGTTAATGCAATAAACTTGCACTAGAGTGATATCTCTCTCAGCTCAGATCTTTCTCGATTTGAAGGCTTAATATAGTAGTACTAGGCGAGTCCTGTCCGTGCACTCTCTCCGGGCAGCTGCAGTAGCTATGAAGTTGAACACAGTGGACTACACTAGACTGTACGTGTATGTCTCGTGAACACCTAGTACACTCGTGAACTTTTTGGAGAGGGGTCTGCATCAGTGTTAAGAAATCCAAAAAATCTAATAAAAAACAGATGGCTGGAACCATCACAAGAAACAGATGGCTGGAACCATCACATGAAAGACGAAAGGGAAGGCCGGAGACAGGCCCAAAGACACGCAGCCTACAAGAACCAAAGGAGGGAGAGAGCTAGTCCCTTTCATGGTAGGAAGCTATCTCACCCACAACCTCTCTAATGTAGTCTGCCTGCATGCAAATCATGAGATTTCATAGTAATAGGAGGTCTAGAACAAACAGCAGTGTTGGGAGGGTACGTGTAAATGATTTACACTTACACATGGAAGTGTAAAGAAGTTTCAATTACATTTACATAGCCTTGTGTAAATGTTTTTGGCAAGGTAATTGCAAGTGTATATGTTGTATACTCTTAGTTAATATATCTATTTGCAATCCACATTAATTAGTTGTTAAGTGTATTTTAAAACTCTTTTTTGAAACAATAAAAATTTAAATAGGTCACTTTGGTCAGCCTTTCATAAAACTTTATACTTCTATTGCTTTGCAAATAAAATTACCTATAAGGTAGTGCATATGTGGATAAGCATGGTCAATTCTTCTTAATATGCTTGCTTTTGGTAGCTTCGCTAGCATCATCATCCAAATCCTCATTTGGTTGATCCAACAACTAGTCATTGACAAGAAGCCAATGTCAAATAATCATTTCCACCACCATTTGGTATTCCTATATTACTTGAAGTGAATTGTTTTCAAGATGTTTGCAATATTTTATAGCACTATTGCAACTCAATTAATCAAATGTCCTTTGTGAGCATGGGATATCTACCACATTAATTTCTTGCACAATATGTTGCCTACCACTTAAACCATAAGACTTGCATCATCACGATGATGCATACAAGGAGTTTGGCAAGTATTCCAACATGAAAACCCTACTTTTCATGGAAGTAGGAATCATCAATAGAAATTTTGATGTAGTTGGCTAGCCAAGCCATTTTTTATTTAAATTCATAAGTTTTCACTTTGAGCTTTGGTAAGTTCCATGAGGAGATGAGTTACAATGTCTTCAATAAAAATCACCTTAACATTTTGCACTATGGTCTACATTATTTTTTTTATTGTAGATGATTACATTACAAATAAGATAATACACAAGTACCATTTAGATCAATCGCATCTATAGCCTCATATGCCTAATAATTCCTATTTCATATACCCATGCACATCCTTCATTTTCACTCATTGCTTACATGTGTGCATCTCATATAAAAATAAAGGAATGTTGGGCATTTTTCTTTCTTCTTTTCCTCGGATGTTAACATCTTCATCTTTTTTAGTCATTTGGTACATTACAAGAAATCATGGTCTATTGACCAAAAACTCAGTCAAAAAGACCCATGTGGTCTTTTTGCCCCCTTGTCCAATTTGACGAAAATGTCATTTTGAACAAGTCGATTGTGACATGTTCGTTTTGATTAAGTCTTTTTGGTTAAGTTTTTTTATTAAGTTTATTTTATTAGTCAAATGAGATAACCATATCTCGGCACCAATTTTAAAATTTTGAAATTTTCAATTAAAAGAAACTCAAATATTATTTATTTACTTATAACCTACCTACCTTACTTTACTTAGGTTATTAGGTTAGCTTAAAAAACTAAAGGGCTAAAGGGTTGAAAGCTTAAGCTAAACTAGGTTAAATAGGCACATTCAAGTAGGTTGCAAATGTGAGGATTTGAACCCTTAAATTTCACACTAAAAGTTCAAGCTTTTAACCATTACACCATTTTTTGAACAAATGAACATCACCTTACTATGAACATTTCTTCCTATCCTACTTATGTGGCCTAGCCTATTTACACTAAGCTATTATAATCTATCCCTAAACCGTTTTAGGTTATTATACCTAGACTACTATTGGTTATTTTAAACTATTTTGTCTTGGGTTATTAATTATAGGTTATTCTACCTTAGATTACTTTTAGTTATTTTGGTTATTCTACCTTAGGTTGTTCTTGGTTATTTTAGGTTATTATAGGTTATTTTACCTTAAATTATTCAAAATTAGTAAACACCATAGATTATTATAATTTATTTTAAATTATTTTATCATAGGTTACATTAAGTATTTGTATTTTTTTTAAAAATACTTTAGGTTATTTTAGGCAAATTTGGGTTGTTCTACCTCAACCTACTAATAGCCTACAATAAAACCTATGATAACCTATAATAGCATAGAATAATTTAAGATGAAATAGCAAAAAATAACCAAAAATAACTTATGATAACTTAAAATAGAATAATGTAAAATAAACTAAAAAATAATAGCTTTCCAAATAGCCTCGAATAACCTAAAATAATATAGAATTATAACATAAGCCAAACAAGTAGGTTGGTTAATTGAACATCAAATCAATATGATTGGTTTGATTAAGCCTTTGTCATTCAATATGGCTTATTTGATTAAATCATGGCCATTTTGATAAACCTTTTTTTGTTTGTCCTCTTTGACTAAATGTATGACATGATACTTTGTCAAAACAATCACATTAATCAAAATAACCAACCAAAAGAATGTGTGTTTTTGATGCCCCATGTTTTTTATCAAAGTGAACATCCCTTTTGGTCAATGTAAACATTTTGGTCAAATTGAACCTTCTAAAAGTTGTGATTTCTTGTAGTGGTAGTTGCATGCCCTTTCTGTTTTCTACTTCTTGTTATTAATATTATAATCCCAATGTTTAAGGCCAACTCTATATCTTCTACTTATTACCAAGAAATCATGAATTCATCAATAATTCTCTTGGTAACAACAATGAATAAAATTGTAGAAAGACAATTACTACTAAATAAAAAAGTAAAAAAATGTTTGGAGAAACAAAATGAAAGGAAAAAATATGTTCCTTGGATTTTAAAAGGTTGGCACACTAAAAGAAATTTGTCATTTGTAACCAATTTTTGGGTCTTGCATTACTACCAAATTTATTGCATCAAATTTTGTTGGTATTGGTAACCTAGGACTATGAGCTACCGAAATTTTTCTTGAGCAATTATAGCAAGATCTTTAGTTTTTACCATTGAAAATCCCTCCCCTTGTCTAATTGAACTTCTAGCCCTTTGAAAACTTCCTCACACATTTTATAAGGTTTAAGATTGTTGATGTTAACTAGATTAGGGTTAGGGTCAAATTTGTTTATAACAACATTGTTGGGAAGACCATATTGGATTTGGCAGGGTTTAAACGATTTTTTTTAAAACATTTTTTGTCAAATTTTCTTGTTTTTGGGAAATAAAAACACATAATCTCTTCATAAAAAAATCTTCTATTTGTAATGATTATGATCCCAAAGAACATGACTCCACTGTTGTTGTCTTGAAATAAAAGTTGTTTCATTTCTAGTTTCATCCAATCATTTTAATTTGGTAATTTTAGGAATAAGGATTCTAGTAGGTTCAATAAATAATTTGGTACTTTGTTGAATAGGTAACAAATATTCAATAAATATGAACGGATGGTCCACACACTAATTGGAAGGGTGTATGGCCAATGATTACACAATTTAGTATGCATGCATAATAATTTGCAAGTATTTTTCCCAATAATTGTGTTTATCAATGACCAATTTGGTCATTAGAATCCCAATAACTTTGGTAGTAGACTCAACTTATCCCTTCCCTTAAGCATAGTAGGTAGTATTGGAGCTAATATGCAAAGACAAAAAATGAGTTGTCAAAATTTGTATGGTGTTGTTAATGAATGAACTCCCTAATCACTTACTAAAGTAAGTGGGCATCCAAACCTAGTAAGAATAAATTCATATACCATTGTGCATTTCCTATAAAATTAATTAGATGTCTACTAATTGAAAGCATTTTTGTAAAACTTTGTCTTCTCCCATTCTATAGAGTTGTCATTTATGAAAGGTGAAGGGTAAGGCCTTTAAAATCAATTTCTTCTTCAATTTGGTAGTAAAATGCGTAGGAAATTTTCCAATCCAAATATAGAAATATATATTTTTTGTAATCACATTAGTTATAAGAGAAAAAGTTGTGCATCCCAATTTGGTCTAGCCTACACACTTGGTTTTTCATCAAAGTTCAATAATCAAGAAAGAGCATAAATTGCCAAGTATGATTTTCCTAGCTTATATACTACAAAGAAGTCAAATTCCAAGAATAAGAAAAACCAACATGCAAATTGACCTAATATTTGTGAATCAAGTAAACTAATTCCCATGTGGTCCACATAAAATCACAAACATGTTTCCTAGTAAACAATGCCAAAAACATTTGTAGAGTGTACACCATAACCAACACCTTTTGTTTGATAGTGATATAAAATTGTCCATGTCAGTCAAGAAGTGTAGGTAATTGGTTGATCACATTTGCCAATAATACTCCATGCCAACATTATGCCCACAAATAAATTTGATGCATTGATATGAACGTGGAATTCAAGATCCAATGTGGTGCATTTGCATACCAATTTTTTATTGTCTCCTATGCAATTTGGCATTTGGTTGTCCATTCAAAAGATTTTGCCTTTTGCATCAATTTTGTAATTAATGTCATGATGAAGGCAAAGTTCTTAATGAAACATTGACTTGAATATCACATGGAGTTTTTGCTAGTGGCATGTTGATAATTGTTGTGATCTTTGTGGGATTTGGAAGTTATTTTTTCTTTGAGACAATGTAGCCCAAAATTATTCCAAAATCAAATATTTGCACTATAAATTGAATTCATGATAATCAATGCAAACATTGAAAATGCAAATCTTATAAATGAAATGCAAATATTTTAATTTCTCATTTTTCTTTAGTATGACACAATTGGTGATAGCCAAATAATTTACAGTATGAAAAATCTTGTATGCTAAAACCACATTGCTTTGGAATTAGAATTCCAAAACAAATAATATACAACTACATTACAACGAAAGCATGGAAATACGATCAATTAATAAATAAAATGTCAAGTCACAAAATAAAAATATTATATTATAGTTGCAACTTAGTTTCAAATGGGACACTCATACAATGTAATGTGTGCATCATACATGCAAATGTAATCAATCATGTTTAACTTTTTAGCAAGTTGCATTTTAGTTATGTGTGGCAATTACATTATACTAATTAATAATTAATAATTAATTTGAATTAATCGCTTCAATTCAAACAATTAGTTTGTTAATTGACTCAAAGAATTGATTTATAAATCATTAATCAACTAACTAATGTTATACATTAAATTGATTAGTTCAAATAATTAATTATCAATTCAAAAATTTGGATAGTTAATTATTTGAGATTTAGATATTTAATAATGATTTTTTTACATTCAAGTAATAAATGATTATTTATCTTAATTCAAATAGTTAGTTAAATATATATTTTTTATTTTATTTTAATAGTTAATTATATGAATTAGATATTTTTAAATGAATTATCTAAACTCATTAACTAGCTAATTATCTGAAATAAAATAATTAATTCATAGAATTAATTTTAATTAAAAGAAATAATTATGAAATAATCTGAATAATTAATTTTTGGAATTTCTATTATTAACTATTGATACATAATTCACATATATAAGTATTTAATAAATACCTATTTACTTGTATAATTTATAATTTTAAAAAAAACACAAACAAAGAATGTGAGAATTTTTTTTCTAGTTGTAATATAATTCACAACTAATGTGCAACTAAAAAATTTAATCAATATGTTTTATCCTTTAATCTCATCTCATAAAATATTTTTTAAATGTGTCTTTTATTGTGTGTTTGCATAAAAATACATGTGCTAATTGTGGATGAGCTCAAAAAAGCTTAACCCGAAAAGCAAAACATAAATTTTTTAAAAACAATTCATGGCTACTTTTTAGCTTAACAACCCTTATAACTTCCTATCTACCTACTACTTAGTAGGTAAGTAGGTAGGTAGGTATGTAGTGTAGGTAGGTTTGTCCTACCTATCTATGTAGGTAGATAGATATGTAACCTAGGTATGTAGGTATGTCATACTTACCTAGTTTTACCTACCTCTCTAACTTTATTTACGTATTAAGTAGGTAGGTGAGACCTAATAATTAACTTGTCTACATATGCCTATGTATCGACATAGCTAGTTATTTAAATAAATATGTATATTTTCATTTATATTTTCAAATTTCAATTAATATGCCATGTGACAATGTTTTATGGTACCACATGTCACAATCTAAAACCATATAAAATGAAGAATCATAATGGATGTTGGAGATCAATATTTCAAAAAAATATAATTCTCACTCAAAAATCCCCATAGTGCCACGTGTCAAATTTTGATGGATCAATGGAAAGTAATATCAACATGATGTTACCATGGTGTTTGCAAATTGATTGTATTAAATAACATAATAGTTACAAATGAGTTACAAATGGTCATTGAACTAAAAAACCTAATTGTAAAGCCAATTGCAAATCACCCCATTTTTTCATAATGTTAATCCATGAGCTCAATTCAAATCTTATGACTAGGAACTTGTCCAAGTCCTATTTAACCATTGCTACATAATTGGGATCCATTTGGTACCTTGTTTAATGAGCAAGTCAGATGGAAATGTCAAGTTCAATGAGGTGATACACAATGTGTGCAAGTGTTCCCTTCAAGTCTTGATAGTTCTATGCAAACACATCCTTGTATTCCTACAAAAGTCGTTCAACATCAATGGTTAATACCAAATTGAATTTACTATTGGTAAATTCACCATTTGCAACTCCTTTGGAATGTCGGAATTCGAATCACATATTTTGTTTAACTTCAAGAAGTGTTCATCAATAAATTTGTATGTCTTTAACATGAATTCAAGTTGGGGTAATATCTATCAAAATAGATCCTTCATTATGCCAAAATCAATCTTCAAGTTCGATATTACCAAAGTGTGGTGATGAATTTTTTGATACAATGATTGACATGTTCATCATGCCAATGATAAACAATTTGGGTTTTGCTACAGTTTTTTTTTAAAAATCATTGGTAACCTCATTCACAAAGTTATATAAAGGAGTCCTTTAAAACATTTTGTATTTCCATCCTTTAATTGGTGACAACAATAGTTCTAATAGTTCCATTGCCTTTTATGGTGATCAAGTTTGTTCCCCATTCATGAGAACCCTTGACATCTCTCAACCATGGAATAGCTAACATCCAATACATTGTTCTAAATGATAACAAAAATGATTATATAAGAAATTTCCATTGATGTGAATTTTGAGGTTTTTAATCAATCCTACAAGCTAGTTGTGTTTTGATTTACCATTTTAAAGTTATAAGGAATAGGTTTGGGAATAGGTAGGCCCAATCATTTTTTCAATTATTTAGTAAGGATGTTAACTTGATAACCATCATCCAACAACACATCCTCAACAATATTTTTGCCAATTTGACCTTGAATGATTGCCATATGGAGGGGTTTATAACTAGTAAAGCTACAATTTAGAAATTTTTATTAATGTTTTTCCTAGCATTACTAGAATGATTTTAAAGAGCACATTTTTTTTCAAGACTAGTGCTAGATGGAAAAGTTGCCCTAGTGTCAAAAGGTTTCATGTTTTGAGAAAGGTTCATTTTGATAAACACCTTCATTTATTTTGTGAACACCTTTGTTCATATTGGTAAACACCTTTGTGGATATATTGTGAGTTTAGTTCATCCCATTCATGTTGAATATAATGTTGCATTATCAAAGTTATTGTACATTCCTTCTTGGTGTAACCAAAAAAGGAGGATCCAGAAAACCCGCAGCAATGACGCGACCTCCCACGGACCCTAGCTCTCACAATCTATCAATCCACCGCAATTGCACAGACACGTAGCCTCTCCTGACTC
>Ga0116227_10004006_pt1 | contig 32271 bp, 34 predicted proteins | sample S1TSphgellanicum_FD_89693 | JGI IMG/M metagenome (GOLD analysis project Ga0116227, IMG submission 89693) | Host-associated microbial communities from peat moss isolated from Minnesota, USA - S1T2_Fb - Sphagnum magellanicum MG | ecosystem: Host-associated > Plants > Peat moss > Unclassified... | reverse complement strand
ATGGATGGACTTCCATGATTCCATTTGGATGTCTTCAAATCCCCACTATTAATACAAATGGATACAAAGAAAGCATGAAATTTGAACTCAAAACTTGTCAATTTGCTGTCAATATGTTCAAAAATTAGTTTAGAGGGTAGTGTGAATTTTTGAAAGGGCTTCAACTTGAGCCATTTGGTCAAAAGAGTGAGACAGAGAGAGGAAGGAGAGGGTGGGCAGCTCTAGGCAGGCTGTGCAAAAAACTAAAAATCAGGGGCAGTATGTAGTATGTTTTCTTTTGTGGCAGAAGTTTTGGCAGACTGGAAAAAATTCAGGCCTGGACAGACCAGGAATTTTTTATTTAGTGGGCAGCTTGAAACGAATTCAGTCAGTGAATTGCTAACTCCACAGGGTGAAGTGGAGTTAGCAATGTTACGTGCATGATAATAAAAATTTAAACTTACAATCTTGTAATCTGGAACAAGCACATCACAAAAATGTTAAAATATTTTCATGCATATGAATATAATTAATATTTTAGTAGCATCAAATGTTATTTCACAAAGGAAATATTTCTTACATGTATATAATTGTTATAATATAACCATTTTTTTATGAAAAAAATATTATAGTTTGATATGTATGCACAATATGCATCTTTTGACTACCTTATTGGCCCAATTATATTGATGAGCCCTTAGGAGGATGATAAGAATGTGTTGCAATTTTGTATTTTTTGTCCATATAACAAAATATTTTGATTTTTGTGTGAATGGGGAATCAACTCCTAATGTATTTAATATGATATATTTTAATGCCTTATATATATTTTTTAGTTTGAAATTATTCCTTTTAAAATTATAGTCATACAGTTTATAAAGGAGTCCCATATTTTCGAAATACAAGACGAAATATGATTTTTTTCGTAAAATATCAATAATTTTCATATATTTGAACCCAAAGTGGATACAATAATACTTCATGTCGTATAGTTTTAATGTTTGAAAATCTTGATACATAAAAAATTGTGCAATTCATATGTTTAAGTGAGAAGGTTTGTGAAAATGTGCAAATTTCTTCTAGCATTTGAAAATACTGAAAGATTACAATACCTTATAAAAAACTTTCCACTCAAGCAAACCATGACCCTAATGTATATTACAAAAATGAAGAAAAACTTCTTTTAGCATATGAGAAGAACACAATAGTTTATTTGAGGGAGCGTGGGAGTGTAGGATTTTTGTTGTCTCAATGTGTTCCCATCAACTTTTCAATGGGTTCTTAACATGTTCCCCAAGTTTGCAATGTATTACCCAACATTTTCTCAATATCTCCTCACATTTATCTCACATCGTTCAAGCCCAAAGTTCTAATCTTATAACCTATATCATCAGTCTAAAGGAGGAGATTACAACATTTCTATTTTGGAACTATCCAAAGCTTGATTTTTTTTTGGTGATGGGCCAATTGAAGATGTCCATCAGTCATGATCACCTCCAATAAAGTTGCACCCTTGGAGACTGCAAGGGACCCATCCTCTTGTAACAAAACCGAAACAAAAACCCAACTTCAAAATAGCTTTTTCTTTGAACTTCTTTTTGGATTGGTAGTCTCTCACGTGGGCTGACACAGAAAAAGCCAAAAATTAGAGAGATCGATCCGTGTGCAAGAAAAGTTCTCGAAATATTGAATCCACCTTGCAAACATAGATCTCCACAAAAAATTTTCCAAGAAATGCGGGTCGCGATAAAATTAACTCAAGGAATGCTGCTACTGCTGTTCTTCTGCAGAATGTATTTATAAAGAAAGCTTTGAGTTTTCTCCAACTGACGTATATTTAGAAACTGGAACAAGTCCCGCCGTTGTATTTCCGTCGACGTCGCAACGTCCTTCATTCCCTCTGCGTGCCTTGTTGCTGAGTCATTTGAGTCCCATCCAAGATCCGTGCACCTCGTCGATAGCTAGACTTGCAACACATGCGGATGGACATCCTCTTGGTACACGAAGAGCTAGCCCGCTGAATGTCAGCTTGTTTGATCGCATCCCGTGATTCGGCCTTGTGCAGTTCCAGCATTCATCAATCGATCAGCTCCAAGACAGTTGCTGCAGATTCCTAGATGACTTTTAGGTTCCACCTAAATCGATTGGATATTTTGTTCAAGGCAGCTTCCAGTACTTTTGGCTTCCCAGGGACGCGCAGGCTCAAAGAAACCTACTAGTTTGTCATTTGGGTCTTTGAAACCCTGCGAAACTTAATTAAAGAACAGAAACCCACTCCAAATGAGAAAGGGAGGTACAAAAGGAGAGGACCAACGTCCTACCAAAAGACAGCACCCGAATGCATTTGATACCTTTGTATTAGATTGTCATGTGACATATAACGAATCATCCAAGTCAATTATCATATACTACTAACCTAAATTACTTGTTTTGAGCTTCAAGAAATTTGCGAAATGGGAATGCTGTTTGTGCAATTTTGGCAATGGATCTGGACATAAGAGATCATTCAAATAGTGACACCGGTGGTTTCAATTCGCTTCAAGAGAGATTTACAAGTGAAGATTGGAGAGGTTTAATTTTTCATATGGTTGCATTTATTTTTGTTTTTGCCTTCAATGCATATTATCTTAGATGTTTTCCAAGTGGAGCTTATGGAAACTTTTTAATGAACTCCTTAGCATTAAAAGCTTCATTCAATAATTGAAAATAAACAACCTTTGCAAGATTATAATCTAAATATGAAAGTACAAAACCCTACCTCCTCCGTTTGCTGAATGTGTGTCATTGATTGAAACTTGAACTTTCATGATTATAAGCTTAATCTATGTTTATCTTTGTAAAACAATTTTTTTATTTTTTATTTTTATGCTTTCGTCAAGCTCAGAAAGTTTTTTATTACCAAGAATCTAGTCATTATATTCAAACTAAGCACAATAAATTTTTTTTACTACACATAAAAAGACTTTGCCTTAGTCTTGGTTTTTCTTGGTTTTTGTCACAATCCTAAAGAAATAACAAAGGAAAAAGAACAAAATATAACTAAATAAAATTACATTGTAAGTGAAAATGTGTCAATACTTAATGGCTAGTCATTCACCAATAATATGTTTTATAAAATGTTTTTTTTTTTGAAAGATTAAATCTAAGTTGTTTTTATGTTATTGAAATTGGGTGTTACATTAGTTGGATAATCCAAAGAATAAAAGATTAGAAGTTTTTGGACCTTTAATTCTTGCACAATAGTTTTTTTTAAATATATAAGTTGTGTCAAACCCAATAGAATTAGGATGATGTTGTCAAGGTTATGGCAAAATTAAAATTTAGTTATCTTTTGAAATAGGACTTGTTTGTTTATAATAGTTTATTATCTTTTTCCATTTAATTTGTCTAGTCTTTTGTGGTTGGTTTTATAGGTTTAAAACTATCATGTTGAAATACCTAATCTTTAAACTGTGTGACCTATTTGCATTTGCGCAAATAAGACCTAATTTAATATTTTTCTATTAAAGTGTATAGGTTTTGTTGAATCCAGTAGCTTAGTGATCGTGACACATAAGCTTATAATGAAGCTAGGGTTTGGCCTTGGCATAATGCCCTAACAAAGGATTCCTTGAAAATTTTCTTACATTTTTTATTTTATTTCATTTAGTATTGTGCGATTAATTTTGTAGATTTAAAATTGCCTTGTAGCAGTAAGCAATTTTTACACTATTACAAATGATGGTTTTTTAAGAGGTTCAAATTGACTAACCTTGTCATTTTTTACTGATGTACATGTGCATTTGATTAAAGGCTAGGGGTTTGAATGACACATGTATTTATCAACTAATCAACTTGACTATAATGATTTATTTGACTAAATACACATAGTCAAATTATATAACCTTAGTCAAAATATCCAATGGTCTTTAGTCAAGTTGAATAATCAATCAACATGGCCAATGATCTTTAGTCAAAATGTTCAATGATCTTTAATCAAGTTAAACATTTAGTCAAAATAGCCAATGATCTTTAGTCAAATATGACATGGTCTACTACCCTATATATTTACTTCCTACTTACACATCCACTTATTTATTTAGCTAATTATTTACCTACCTATCTATTTATACCTTCTCACTTACCTACTTACATACCTACCCACCTACCTACATATTATTTACCTACCTATCCAATCACTTATCTACCTAATTTTAACCATGATGTGTAACCATTAGGTTTAACCACTATGTTTAGCCATTAGATTTACCCAAAACTTTGCCAAATTTCTACCATTATGTTCAATTTAAATTTAGCCATTATGTTTAACCATTAGATTTGGCATTAGGTTTAGCCTAAGTTGAACCATTAAATTTGGCCATGAAATATAACTTAAGTTTAGCCACTATGTTTAGCCATGAAATTTAACCACTAAGTTTATCAACTAAGTTTAACCACTATGTTTAACCATTAAATTTCAACATTAAATTTAACCAAAGTTTAGACATTATGTTGAGCCGTTACTTTAAATCACTAAATTTAACAACTAGATTAACCATTATGTTTAACCATTACTTTAAATCACTAAGTTTAGCCATTAAATTGAACCATTATTTTTTAAGTCATTAAATTTAACCATTAGGTTTAGCCATTATGTTTAACCATTACTTTAAGTCATTAAATTTAGCCATTATTTTAAATCACTAAATTTAACCATTAAATTTAGCCATTATTTTAAGTCATTAGGTTTAACCATTATTTTCAATCATTAAGTTTAACAATTAAGTTTAGCCATTAATTACCTTAAGTCACTAAGTTTAACCATTAATTACTTTAAATCGCTAAGTTTAACCATTAAATTCAACCATTATTTTAAATCACTAAGTTCAACCATTAGGTTTAATCATTATTTTAAATCATTAGGTTTAACCATTATTTTAAATCACTAAGTTTAGTCATTATGTATAGGCATTATTTTAAATCACTAAGTTTAGCCATTATGTATAACATTATTTTAAGTCATTATGTTTAACCATTATGTTTAACCAATATTTTAAATAATTATGTTTAGCCATTATTTTAAATTACTAAATTTAGCCGTTAAATTTAGCCATTATTTTAAGTCATTAAGTTTAAACATTAGGTTTAATCATTATTTTAAATCAATGAGTTTTACCATTATGTTTAGTTATTAACATTAAGTGATTAAATTTAAACATTATGTTTAGCTATTATTTTAAGTCATTAAATTTAGCCATTAGGTTGAGGCATTACTTTGAATCACTAAGTTTAGCCATTATGTTTAACCATTACTTTAAGTCACTAAGTTTAGCCACTATGTTTAGTTATTTCTTTTAATCAATAGGTTTAATCATTATGTTTAATCATTATTTTAAGTCATTATGTCTAACCATTAACTTTAAGTCATTAGGTTTAGCCAAAGTCACAAGGTTTAAGTATTATTTGAAATCATTAAGTTTAATCACTAGGTTTAACCATTAAGTCACTAAGTTTAAACATTAAGTTTAGGCACTAGTTGTCACCTAGGTTTTGCCATTATATTTAATGATGTGAAACAAACATATGAAATAATAAAGTTGATAAAATTTGAACACCTTTGATGGTGTAGTCCATTGGTAAGGACTTGGTTTACTATTGTAAAGGCTTGGGGTTCAATTCCTTATACGTACAACCTATGTGCATGTTTAAAAAATTAAGGTAGGCAAGTTAAATTAAAATAGTTTGGTGAAATTAGGTTAGGTTAGATTAAATTAGCTAGGTTAGGCTAAACTAGGTTAACTAGGTTAGCCCCTACCTATCTAATGTTTTTTTTTGACCTACCTAGACCTATTTATGACCTACCTACCTACTTATCTATTAATTAATAATAATTTTTTAAATAATTCTAATTTAGGTATAAAATTGACCAAGTCAAATGGTCCATTGTCTATTAGTCAAATAGTTAGTCATTTTATTAGTCACTATGCTAGTCAAAATGACAAGGTTTAATTAATCAAAAAAATCATTGGTCAAAATGAACAATGTCAAAATCAATTTATCTATAATGACACCTTGGTCAAATTGACCAATGTCATTTTTGGGTCCTTTTTGACCAATTTCCCTAGTAAAAAAGACCATGATTTGTAGTAATGTTAGAAAGTGGGGCATGTGTTCATAGTAGACCTCGTACCTCATGGGCACCAAATGTCCCATGTCCCCAACTACTCACATATCATCGAACCTCATAGTTCCCATCACCCATTCACCTCATCTTACACCACCACCGACTTATCTTCCACCTCATCTCACATATAAACCACAAACCACCCACTAGTTACCCTTTTGATTCTAACAAATCATACACCACCTACTAGTGCCCCCTACTTAGCCCTTAACCCTTCATGTGAATGAAAGGTCCCAACCTTACACTTTCCCAAGCCCCTTCGATCATGCATAGCTAAGACATTTTCCCTTTCCCATTTTATTGGTCCTTACAATTGACCATGATCATACCCCCCAACCTATCACCATTTCTTCAACATGCCCTTAACCTTCATTAAAAGTCTTGTGCCCCACCTATGGGTGCTAATTTACTAATCGAAGGTTAGCTCATCATCAACGTTATTATCAGACATCTAATTCATTCAATCCAAACCCTTGTGATCATCCTAACCCAATACCTTCCCTTACTCCCACTCCACCTACATTAGGTTGAACTTGAATTTCAACATTGGATGTATTCAAATCCTATCACTTAGGCATTTGCCGTCCTTGTTTATATAACCACATCCCCATTATTCTACGGCATGATGTAGAAATGGCATGTCATTTTCCATTGGATAAGCTAGCGCAAGACTCGTACAATGTGATAGCTTGGCACTCGCTCCTCTTATTATCCCAATGGTGTTTTGTTTTGCCCCCTCATGGCGGGGCAATAAGGCATAAGGAAACATGGATTTGATTCAAACATTTTCTAGTAGGCGATTAGGAAAACTTGTAGGAAGAGGTTTTTTTGCAAACATAAGCTTTACTAGCCAGTTCAAGCTCCGTCCTTTTTCCCCAACATGTTTCTTTAACTCACAAACGTTTATTTTGTAGTTTAGCCCTTGGCCATGCAGGGGAATATTTTCGAGTAGCTCGCACTTTGACACCATTTTCTCCCACACCCATGTCTTTTCACGCCACTTCAACTTTCACCGCATTACACCCCAAATCAAATGGTTACCTCCCATTTTTCCCCATAAACTAAAAGCTAAACCAAGACTTCAAGTTTTCTTCCAATTTTTTCAAGTTAACATTCTAATGTATGCCACATTTAATGGCAAGTGGTCTTTTTATGATGGTTTTTGAACGCTTTCAAGACAATTTTCACCTTGAAGATTGAGTGAACTGATTCCTTCAGTTGTTTCAACTTTGTTCTCATATTGCACAGGCTCACATTCCACCCCAAATTACATACATCCTTGGAATAGCCCACTATTTAGCCATGACCAAACCTTCAAGTGGAGTTCATCCCATTGCAATGGGGGAAACATTATATTGATTCACAAGTCGCGCTTTATTTCTTCAATTCTATGAAGTTTTTGTAACACATTTTTCCCCTCACTAATTTGGAATTGCAACTAAAGGTGGTTGTGAAATAGTAATCCATGGCATCAAATGCACCCTAGACCTTCATCCCAACTGGGTTGTTCTTCAATTAAATGTGGTAAATGCCTTCAATTCAGTGTGAAGAAGGGTCATATTTTAAAATTTTCATGTAATTGGTAGTGGCACCGCACAACTCATCCCCTTTGTTTGTGCATTCTGTGCATTCAAGTTTCTTTTGTTTTTCAATCATCATAGTCATGAAGGTGATGTCACAATCATCCCATCTACCATGGGGACTCATCAAGGTGATCCTTTGGGGGGGGCATTATTCATTTAAACCCATTTTAAGGCTTTACATTCTACAACTAATCATTTCCCATCTTGTCTATTTCCATTCATTGGAAATGACACCCACATCATAGGTCCCCCTTCAAATGTATCGTCTATCTATGAACATTTCCAAACCAAACTTTGTGTGATAGGTCTTTCTATCTAACCTTTAAAATGTGTTGCATGGTCACCCTTTAACCTATCACCAAATTTCAACACCCCATCCTAATTTACCACCCCATCCAAAGGAATTAAAGCCTTGGGGGTTCTGTTGGGCACCTTAACTTTCACATTATCTTTCATCAAAGATGCCCTACAAGAGAATGTTCGACAAATGAACCTTCTCCCTAGAATGGGTGATGTTCATGTGGTTTTTGGAATTCTAATTCATTGTTTCATGCAACGCCCATTGTATTTTCTACCATGCACACCTCCATTTTCCACCCTCATAGAATCCCTTATTTCTTTTTAATCCTCCTTCTATAAAATGTTTGGAAGCCTTTTGGATCCAGGATCTTTGATAGCCCAAAAGGACCTTTAGCTCATAAACAAGCCTTCTTCCCAATAACTTTTGGTGGTGTTGAGCTCATATTGACATCCACCATCGCCCCAACAACCTATTTAGGGAATTGGGCCTTTGTTGCTTCAATCATAATTACTAGGTTTATGTTTGATCAATGTTCCTTCCTTCTTGAAGCCTTAACATGACTCATCAACAACACATTTCTTTTCTAGCAACACCTCAAAGTGGCATGTGTTTTTCTACCACCCTTAACCCATGTGTGTCTTTTTCCATTTGAATAATTCATCAAGTAATAAATGGTTCAACTTCAAAATTCCATTTTGAAGCATCTGCACCAACATACCCTTTCCAATGTGCTTTTCAATGGGACATATGAAGCCCATCATGTATGAATTTTATCATGTTATGGCCTAAGCGTTGGCGTTTGGCTTATAGCTCGACCAATCTTCCTGACCTTTCAATTATTTTCCTCAGTTTTTTACACAACACTTTGTACGTGAGGTATTTTGTTATTTACACAAACATGTTGATGTGTTTTTACATGACTGTGCCAATGCCATTTGGAGCTTGAAGGGGACAGAAGGCCCTCATTTTTCTACCTTTGTCACTTTTCTTCATCAAAAAGTTTCGATCACATTACAAAGGATGCAAGCATCTTCCATCTTAAGTTGGGCGGCAATTGTTGGCTTAACTATTCCCTAACTTCCACCCCTTCAAAACACACCTCCCATCACCATGGTCGATCTATTACAAGCCATTGGTTTTTAACATATAAATATGGCCGACCTTTCACAAGCGGTCAATTATGGACATGGAAAGACTTCATAACTACTTTGAAGTAGCTTGAGGCTCTATCACTTCTCCCTTTTCCTTTATTTTACTCCTTTGTACATTTCCCTAATCTATGGTGTGTTTCTTAATAAAGCTTTAAAGGTTTGATGAATTCAAACAAACCGAAATGCAAGATTTTCTAACAACAAACTAAAAGACTTGTCAATTTTCCCAAATGTTTAGAAAACAAACTTGAAAGTTTCACAACATTCTTTTTTTCTTCCATTTTGGTCAATCTATAGAGCAATATTGTGAATGCGACAATTCCTCTCCTTCGTGTTAAAATGTATATGCACTCCTTCAAAAAGTTTACAATGATTTTTTGGGTTATTTTGTCCTTCAAAAGTTTTGCAAAGTCATAAATATTTACCTTGACAATACCTAGCTAGAAAGCCTTGCTAATTTCACATATTATATTTGCAAACTTGAATGAATCATGGGTGCAATTGAGGGACAAAAAGTTTCATAATTTGCTCCATGATTCAACAGTGTGAGATAAACATGCCCTTCACCAATCAAAGGCCTAAAATCAAACATTTGAATAGTGTAGGACCAAGTCAGTTAATAAACATGCATGACATTACTAGTGTTCAAAATATGCTTATGATAGGACCCTTGGTTCAGAGATATTATGTTTAGAAATTTTCCAACATCCAACTAGGACGATGTCTTTTGTGTTCAATTATGGGTGTAAATCTAGGCAAGTATAAAAAAGCACAATGCACCCTTATAACCAAGTAATGTTTGGTGATGGGAGGTGGCTAATAATATCAAAAGATGCTCAAATTTTTGGATGCTTAGATTTGGTTTGCTTTTATAATTTATTTATAGCCAAATTTGGCTAAACGTTTTATGGATGATCGCCACCTTAGCTACATAGCAAAATTGTTCAAAAGAACATTGCGGTGCAATCTCTACAACTTAAATAACACCAACTTGTTCATAAATTCTTTGAGTACACTTTACAAAGGCCTATCGTCCACCACATGAAGGCAAATGAAATCTACAATGGAAAGGCTTGAAAATTAAAAGAAAGGCAAAACATTTATATATTAAAACATAAGTTAAATGTGGAAAGTGAGTGCTAACAATCATTTCAATACTCAAGTTATATTCCATTAAGAGTCTTTTCTTCAACCTAACATGTACTTTGGGAATCTTTTGAACACTCTTTAACATCATGAATCATAGAACAACAAGCTCCACATAAAAAAGTATGCCATATACCCCTTGATTTCAATAAGGAGATTTTAAACTCATGTGTAATTATGTGAAACAGGTCTATGCAAAGTTTCAACAAAATATCCCTTAGTCATGGTGGTTGCTTGAATTATTATCATTGTAAGAAATGAAATGAAAGTTAATTCAACTTACTAATTACAAAATTAACATGTTTGCACATGTGATGATGTTTGGGGAAATGGATCCAAAAGAAGTTCTTAATACAGTGAAAACTATCAGATTGAACACTTGTTCTGAACAAACCCCTCCTTACGTTGAATATTTCGTGACACACGATGATTTTGGCCATATTAATACACCTTCTCATAATGGACCCCATAACTTTGAACATTGAACACAGATTCCAAAACGCTCCACTAAAATAGTCCTCATCAATTGAACACTTGTGTGAATCACTCTGTGAGTACAACGATCATTTCATAGTTCATTATAATTTTGTCATACAGTAGCTGTAACGCATTCAAGTGTTACTCAAAGAGAAGAGAAACTCGAACCATGAGTGGGAAGAAAAAGTACATCGAAAAAACATTAGCGGAGAAGGCCAAAACATTGCAAGATTTGGACAATGGGATGTCTTTGAGAGCTTGTGCTGCAAAGTACTATGTCTCTATTAGTACGATTGTCAACTAGAAAAGGAACAAGAGCGAGATTATAAGTTCTATTTCTGAATCCACAAGTCTTTTTCAGAAAAGACCTGCGCGAGTCAGTGGCAATGGCAAGGTCATAGATGAAAGAGTTTACGAATGGTTTGCCAACGTTCATTGTCAAAACATTCCCATTTCTGGCCCAATTTTGCAAACTAAACTCCCAAAGATTATTTTCCTATGCCATTGATTGAAGATGTACTTACACAACTTGGGACTTGTCATCCTGGTTTTCAACATTAGATATATAATCAAGGTTTTGGCAAATCAAGATGGCTAATGAAAACATTCAAAAGACTACTATGATCAAGAAATCCAAATTGTTTGAATGGAAGGTAATGCCATTTGGGTTGAAAAATGCAACAATTTTTTTTTTGGAACAATGGCAGATGTGTTCAAGGACGGGATTGACTAGTTTTTTAAAATATTTGTGGATGATGTCAATGTCCATAGTAGTTATTGGAGGGACCATCTAAATCATCTTAAGATGGTTTTTGACAAGTTGAGGTTTGTAAATTTAAAATTAAACTCGAAGAAATGTTACTTTGGAACAAAGGAAATAACTTTTCTAAACCGTGTAGTCGACCAACAAGGGTCTAGGCCAAACCCAGCTAAGATACATGTTGTTTCAAAATTCCCAATTCTTTTATCTATTACCAATGTTCGTTCCTTTCTAGGATTCACATGATATTACAAATCCTTCATACATGGATATGTTAGGATTGTTACACCTTTATTTGATCTGACTAAAAAAGATTTGGCTTTCAATTGGACACCACAATGTAAATGACATTTGATACCCTAAAGTAAAAATTGTTGTAGGCTACAATATTAATCAGCTTAGATTTTTTGAAGACATTTACCTTAGATATTGATTGGTCAACAAAAGGTGTTGCAGTTATTTTATCCCAAAAAAATGGCAGAGAAAAATAAGTAATTGTGTATGCCAACAAGGGTCTAACACCTTTACAAAAGCGATATCACCCCATGGAGGGAGAATGTTATGCATTAATTTATGGGGTCATGCATTTCCAACAATTCCTGCATCAGAATTTCTTCTTGTTGAAAACAAATCACAAGTCTTTTAAATGGTTTACTATAGTGTTTGATGTGAACGAGAAGTAGGGAAAATGGATATCCATGCTTCAAGACTTCCATTTCAAGATTGTTCATAGATTTGGAAATAAACATTCAAATGTGGATGTTTTAAGTAGGAACCATGTTTTCGTTTCAGATGAAGAAGAAGACTTCAAGCTGAGATACCTAACCAAGCAATAGTCATTTCCAAGGCTACAATGGAAAGTGGGAATAGATCACTTCATGACAGGACTAAAATTCATGGAATACAAAATATTTTTATTTTATTAGAAGTGACAAAAGAAAGGTTTGAGCAATTGGTTAGGTCGGTAATCTCTGCAAAATCTACAATTGCCATCCTTCTTTATAGGAAGTGTAAATCGACATGCATATTCTGACATTTTTTTTTGCATTTTGCCCAACTTAACAAATGCTTGAATCTACCTATTCACCTTTACTTCTTTGCAAAAATATAATCTTCTAGGAGTTATTCTACAAGGAGAAAATCCATGTGTGTCAATGGTATGTTCTCCCAAACTACAAATGTTTAATTCCCTTTTGTGCCATGCAAAAATATCTTGGTATTCTTGTAGCAAATCAAGTAATTATTTGTCTTGTGGCCCTGTCAATCCAAGATTGAATTGAGTTTTGGAACATATTTTATTCCACCTATTTTCATCCCCAGATGTATCAGCAATATTAAATGAATATCCAATTCTTTAAATTTAAACATAATGAATTGGGTTGAGAAAAGAGCCTGAAACCTTCTCATATTCCTTTGTTTCCACCCACTTATCCAATCCTAATAATCAACTTTTTCACTCATCTGTCCTTCTAGCAACTATTGATGTTGATGTTAAGGAATCAAGTTTATCATTTGCGTTGATGCTTCCACCCTAATCAAATCATTTAACCCTTGATCCATCAAATCTTCTATAGTCAACTCAAAGTTATGCAGGATCATATCTTGATCATCGTTTGCTTCATTCCCAAATTCATTTATTTTATAATCAAAACCAAGATCATCATTTGGATCATGGGTCATTATGTCTTCCTCATGTAGTTATTCCTTCAATGATAGACCTTGCATCCCTTCCTCAATCCACTGAAAATTAGGTGAAAGTTATTGTTCATCTATGGGGTGCAAGATATTGACTACAATTGATGGTAACAACTCAATTGCCATCTTGGGTCCGTTCTATACTTGGATCACACCCTTTTCAACATCAACTCTTACTTCGATCTTCATTAAGAAATCCAGACCCAACAGTACGTCATAAATGTCTATATCAATAATTAAGAAAACCATGTTGCATTGGATGTTTCTAACCTTGATAGGTAGGTTAATAATCCTTCCCAATGTTCTAGTGACAATGCTAGATGTCATCTTGTAATTTTCATTGTCAGATACCAAATGCATAATTCCAAGTTTTTGAATAATCCATGTAGCCATCATTAACATAGAAGCACCCATGTCTACAAGCCCTTCTATTAACCCGTTTTGCACTTCCATTGTCAGGTGCAAAGTTTTATCTCTGTAGTTTTTGTTGACGCTCACATGTTTGATGGTAGGTATCGTGGTAACCACAAAAATGTGAATCACTTGTTGAGCTTCTTCATCCTTCCACCTTTTGGCCAACTTTACCAATCCCTCAAGGTACTGTAATTCACCAAGAATTATCAAAATTTTCTCAAGTGGGGTGAATGAAATCTTGCCGTTTAAGAAATGTGTCAAAATTTTGGACTTGGTAGTACTCATTTCATTACCAAATTTCCTTTGTGTTGCACCACCTTCTTCAAATACTTCTTTTCTATTTTTATTAACTTCAGGAACAACAACTAGATTCCTTTGCCTAGGAATTATGGTCCCTAAGAATACATTGTTGTTTGCCCCACATAATTGATTCAACTTTGCCAAAGTGGTTTTTTCATCATTGATTAGCACTTCCAAATAATTTGCAACAATAGCTAGCCTTTTTCCATTTTTCTTCCAACACTGCTACTTAGTGTGCCCCAAACCAAAACAGTAGGAACATTTAAGTCCATAGTTTTATGTTTTATGCCCCCTTCCACATTTGCCACATTTTGGTCTATTAGAAAATTTTGAACACATAGAAGCACTATGGCTTACCATATTGCATAATTGACACACACTTGAGCTGCTTGGAATTTTGGGTGTGACCAGCTCCTTGCCACCTGAACCTTGGAAAAAATTGATTAATGTTTCATTGAAACCATGAATGTGCTGATATATTAATGAGACCTTTCAATTTATTCCTCACTTCTTTCATCCTTCAAAGGCTCATAAGGTGTTTCCCTTATTTCACCAAACACCTTCTCCACCTTAATACTTGTTGCCAACAACTCATCCATATTAACATATGTCCGTACAACACATAACTTTTTGATTTCTGGCCTAAGGTGAGTTAGAAATATCCTCCTCCTTTTTACATCCAAGATTTTCCCCTTCACAAATAGTCATTCCAACCTATTGTAATAGATCTGAACATGCTACCTTGGTTCTTGTTTTACAAAATCCATTTTTATTCGTAACTCCTTTCCATCATATATTCCATATTTGGCCAACATCAAAACTCTTAATGTTTGCCAATCAAGAGGTGTAGGGTTCAATCTTTTGTACTAGTCCTTCACCTCCCCTCGTAGGTTAAGTTTGGTTATGTTGAATAGCTTCTCCTCATCATATTCTCGTATTTTTGCTGCCATTTGTAATATTTCTGCCTAATCAAACATGTCCTCCAAATCCTTTCCCCAAAATAGTTCATCCATACCTTTTGGATTAATCATCTTGCTAGTAGTCCACTAGAATTTCTATACTAGAAATATTTCTTTCAAGTCCTCAATTTTAGGTCCTTCTTCTCTCTTATTTGACTTAACAACTCCTAGTCTATTTTCTTCTATCTTCACATTAAAACATAGGTCGTTTCTACCCATAAATCCCCAACCTAATTTGCCATACAAATATTTCGAAAAAAATCTAACAAAGTAGATGTGATTCCTTGCCTAAAAATACTATCTTAATAAGTATTTCTTTAATTTTAATTTTATGGTTAAGTTTTAGATTGTAAAATTGGACACAACATGTTGTTGCTTCTATTTCTATAGGGATCTATATGTCTTTTAACTTGGGTGTAGAAATATGAAACTCCCTAAATATTTTTTGTTGTTCAATTTTTTCCAAAAGGCTAGGAGATGATAAATAAGAACCTACATTCTTGGGTTTGAACAATGGTCCATTACTGTCCATCTGACCCTTCCTTTGTTTTTATCCAAATTGTTGCTTTCATGAAAAATCTATAATGCATTACTTCGATTATCTTTGTCCTCAATATCTTGTCCCCTGCTTGAAACAAGTTTTCAATTATAGGTATGAAAAAGTGAGTGAAATCATTAAGAGATCTTACGCACTTAAGGATCCAAATGTCTCCAACTCTGGGCATTTCCCCAATCCTTACAATTACAATGTCAGTGTCTCTATGCAAGGTAGGTGGTGAAATGGAATTGTTGCTAGAGTTGTGCAATTGTATGCTAGCCATTTGATCCATTTGTTATCTTCAATCACACCTTAATTATAGATACAAAGCCATTGTGGGAAATCTTAATAGTAATGTCTTTGATAACTACCTTTGCTAGATTGAACCCTACCATGTCACAACCTCGAATCCAACAGACCTTAGAACTATTGACCCTATTTGAGGAATGTCTACACTAAATGGGTTGTTAAAACTTCTAACCATGTGTTGGTCGTGAATTGTTTGTAGGTGATAAACAAATTATTCCTCATTGGAATTGGACATATTCTTGTAATTCTAATCTTGAACCAAGACATCAATCTTGTTGTGATTCAAATTGAACCAATCTCTGGACAACCAATTTTAGTACCAAAAGTAGAGGTTACCAAAACCTCTAAATTTTGCTTGATAGATAATAGCTATAATAGACGACATGCATATGGTCTACAGAAAGTTCCATGAAAACAAAAGTTATCCACTATCTATTAGAGCATAGGTGAATTAAAACCTTTTGGATTCTCTTTTAGTGAGCATCCACAGACTTCTAATGACATTTTCCATTCCCATATTTCCAGTGTATTCTAAAAGCTTGTACAAGAAAGGAAATTTTGCCCAATCCACCCTTGATAGAAAATTAACCCTTATCTACTAGACTTTAGGTGAAGACCAACTGTAGACCCTAACTTGGAACGCCCAAAAAAGGTATTTATTTTTTCCCACACTCAAACACAGACACCTTAAATAATGTCATTAAAGATCATTCATGAACCCTTTCTATTCTGCATCATTTTCACCACCAACCCATCACTAACAACCTACCATAAACTTTAAATCTTCAATGCAACAAAAATTCAAAAAGCAATATCATGCATGTAGAACATTCATCTTTCAATGCATTTCTACCTAACCCCATCTATTAGCACCTTCCAACACAAAACCAACTTTAAAATACTTAGTTCTTTTCTCTATCCTTTCGAAAACCAATCAATAGATCCCCCCAATTGTAGAACTGACTTCCTTCAAATATTCACAGTCCTCATCTCTCCGTAATCCAAAGCACCAATAGGAGTCATACTCCCACGAGTCTTTGTGAAGAAAAAAAAAACAACATAGATAAACTTGCACACTCATGATCTAAATAAAGAGGATAGAGTGCCCACATTCTCCTTCTTCCATGAATGCACAACTTGCAAACATAAAACACACAAAACAAAACAACATGCTATTTTGAACATCATATGGTTAATGTGTTCATGACAACCATTGTGCTCCATCAATTGGTGTTTTAGGGCAATACTTTTTGCAACTTTTTCTCTTTAGGGCTCCTTTTAGGTCACACCCCAACCAAGTGCAACAACTTGTTGAAAATTCGCTATGACTTGTGCATGTTGTAGGTCTATGGACACATGCTATCTATAGTAAGAAACAAGCATTGGAAGGATTAAAGAAAACTAAAGCACATGGATTTAGTCTGATGTGAACTTCCCAAGTGGTCCAAGGCTTCGTCATGCAAAATCCCTCAACACCTAATCACAAGTTTACACAAACTATTTTGGAGAGGACTCCCAAATCCTCCCCTAAACCCTCCACTTATACCTATGTGCAAGCCAGAAACTTACCACACCAAAAGTTAAACTCAAATTGACATTTTTGTCATTCAACCCATGCCAGCATTGAGAACATGTGGAGTCAAAATATTTAAATTATTCTTTTTTTAGCCCAACCTAAGACCCTACTACATTTTATTAGCCCTGCACACACAATTTCTTTTACATTCGCCCTTTGGTCTTTACGTCATGTAAAGCCCTCTGAGTGAGCGAGGGACCCACCTTCGACTCCCGCCGAAAGGTGCGAGTCCCTTATGGGAAGGTCGCTTATTCTTCTTGACAAGGTTCACCATGAGCGGGCGAGCACGCACGCCAGAACGTGAGTACCACCTAATTCTGTGCAGGAAAATCTTAAGGCTGGATGAAACGGGAGAAGAGAAGGAGAGGCGATTTCTGGGTGGTAGGAATCTCTTTGACCTCTGAAACGTAAAATTCTTATAAATTATTTTTTTTTCGAAATCGGAGCTCGGAGCTTGACGTGAGGAGGAGGGATTTGCATGCCCATCTGAGCTTGTCACGGGAGCTGATCAGAAGATGGTTTGATGCTGGCGGTAGAAGAGGAATGGACTTTGAAGGAACTTGGAGGAGAGTGGTGCTGCAGCGCTACTTTCGGGAAAGACAGGAGGGATTGGAAGAGAGAGTAGGGAAGGATGCGGCAGATAGCTCGCCTGTCTGGTGCAATTGTCAGCCAACTGCGGTCCGGCATTGCGCTCTCGGATCTGGGACAAGTAGTGGGCGAGCTTGTCTGCAACAGCTTGGATGCCAGTGCGACTCAGGTACATACGTGACACGAACTCCTTCGTCGTCCAAATGGGTTTAGGGTTCTCAAGGTTCTCCTTCTTGCGTCAGATTGGACGCAGAACGGTTTTCTGATGTGGGGAGATGGTGTGCTCACTAGCAGGTGCATGTCTGGTTGGACGAAGGGGCTTCGAGCATCAGAGTGGAAGACGATGGTGAGCACAGCAATTTCATTTTAGGTTTTCGTCAGTTGATCTTCTGATCTAAACGCGAGACTCTATCTCTAATGGTCTGTTGCTCAAAATCTCTACCTCAAAGTGCAGGCAGCTCCAAGATTTATGTAGGGTTTTATAAGATTCTAGCATTGACGCAAGGTCCTGGTTGCTACCAGTTTTTTCGCCACCATCACAATGCTCCTTGTGTTGTTGTGTTGTTGTATTTTCCTGAATACCTATGACCTTGTTGTTTTTGGGTGCAGGTTGTGGTATTAGCCGGGATGATTTGAAGCTTGTGGGTGAAAGGCATGGTGAGTGAGGATGATGATGTGCTTTTGAGCTTGGTTGTTGTTGTTGCTCCATGAAAAGAACTTTGCTGAAGGAAGAGTAGAAGATGTGGTATGAATGAATGTACCAAATTAGTTTCATTTGTCTTCATTGTTTTACTTCTTGTTGTTTTTGTTTGAAGAAAGAATATTGTTCATGGCTTTCCTGTTTTGTCATCATCCTGGATGGTTTTACTGCCAGTGTTTTTATACTGTGGGTCATCACAGCTCCTTCTGGTGTTGATCACATTGATCAGTTTCTGGGCTGTTGGATCAACAGGATCTCATTAGGGTTTGCTGGCTCATGATAACACTCTATTATTCTCACAAACACTTTCAAATAAATGATGAGGATGAATGACCATTTGTTTGTTTTCTTTGTGTGGCAGCCACTTCCAAGCTGCATACTCTGGCAGAACTGGAAGCAGGAGTACAGACCTTAGGTTTCCGGGGAGAGGCACTAAGCTCACTGTCCCACATTTCTCTCATGGAGATTACTTCCAGGGTGCGAGGAAGCCCTCACACTTACAGCAAGATCATGAAGGTACTTGGGTTCTGAACTACTTAATCAAAGTAGTTGCACTTTTAGGTGAATTTTTCAGCAGTGTGTGTGCTTCTTCTTCCTAATGTGGATGCTGTAAAGGAAAGGAACAGACAAGCAAGGGGATGGATCTTGACCAATTTGGGTACTTATGGCTTGCAGGGCCCAGTCACCATGTCTTTTGGCCTTAGTAGCAAGCAACGTGCTAGAGGTACAACAGGTGCAGCATTTTTCTCATGCCTCTGCCATGCTTTACTTTGAAGAACAGTTGTTTAGGTGATTTTCAGCATCAAAATCCTAAAACCCTAAACTGGTTATGCTGTTTATGTCACTGGAATCTGGAGATACAGTTAAGTGAATTTATATCATTCTTTTTAAATTACAACCACATAGGTTTCACAGCCTAGTATAGGAAACATAATTGTTGTTGCCAATACATCTTCTATTCTTTCAACAACACTTGGGTGGAAATGTGCTCTTTGTTTGCAGTTGTGGTGCGGGATATATTTTACAATCAGCCTGTTCGTAGAAGGCTTCTAAGTAACAGGCAAGTTGCTCAGTTGAATTTTAGCAGACTGCCTTTTTCAGGACCGGATTGCAAGCTCAATCATTGAATGGCCAAGTAGTGTGGTGTTTTGTCAAGATTTACTTCAGTTAGTTTCTGGGTATTTTACAAAGACATTTCATTCTTTTCAAAGATCATCATCATTTGTATTCAACTACAGAATTTATGCAAGAAAGGTGGTGCATGTGTGCTCAATCCTCTTTCCATGCAGATTGTGGTAACATGTTACGTGTATGCACAGCCAGAAAAAAGCGATGCAGTCTTTGAAGGAGCATGTTCTACACTTGGCATTGGCTTACCCCCATGTCACCTTCACAGTTACAGATGCAATGAGGTAATCATGTACGTGTTACAGTTTAGCATATGCACGTTTCGGTCATGTTTTAGGAAACCCTGGGATAACATGGATTTTGTTGCCAGAAATACAGACACCATAGTTAGTTAAGGGAGGGAGCTACTGTGTGAAATTCCTGAAATACGCTAGCATCAGTTTGTTCCTTTGCATGAGATTCTGTGTGATGGGTTTGGTTCAGGCAAGAGGAATTGTTGCACATACAGCAACAGCCATCACTATTGGGCACCTTGCAGCATATCTTTGGGGATGATGTCTGCTCTGGTCTCAAGGAGATTGATTTTGCACAAGGGAAGCTGAGGCTCTCTGGCTTTCTGTCCAATTCTGCTCGACAACTTTCTTCCAAGGTCAGAATGACTCTCCGTTTTTGTTAGCTGTGCTCTAATTTGCTGTTGACTACCTTCAAGAGTCTATATGCACTACATGACAGACTTTTGTTCTTATCTGCAGGGACTGCAATACTTATGTATCCTTCATTTAAACCAGAATGCTTCTCAAGAGATTGCTGATGCTATATAGACTATCTCATGATGGAGTTGTCTTTGACCATGGTCCTACTTCTTGCTTTCACTCCATGTCATACCCAAGGAAGGAACTTGCTTTCTCCTGAAAGCAATGGGCACATGTTCACCGCCCAAACACATCCATAGACATCATATATACCTTGACCATCTGGCAGACATCAACCATCGGTTTGTGTGCAAAACCCCTCTTCACAAAGTGATGAATTCTTGGGGAAGAACTGGTGGCAGTTCAATGAAAGGAGGTCTCCATGGTCAGGAGTCAGGGAAGAAAACCAGATCAGGTCGAGCTTCTGGGAGACAGGCCTACCCTGCATTTGTTCTGAACTTAAGGTGCCAGTTTTCTGAGTATGACATCACGTTTGAAGTATCGAAGACCATTGTGGAGTTTAAGGTATGTCAGAATGCCTGTCTGCTTGGTTACCATGAAGTCTTGTTTGACTCTCTAGACTTGTGTGAAGTGACTCTTGGAGACACTGAAACCTGTATTTTGAGAGAGGATTGTGTTTTACTTTTCCAGGACTGGAGTAAAGTGCTTTCATTCTTGAATGATGTACTTGAGGCAAGCTGGGAGCAAGGCTTGACTGCAAAACAAAGTGCTGGTGAACTTGACTTACACCTTTGTTTCCCCTGGCAATGTCATCATCATGTACCATCATTTCCCCTAGCATGTTACATTCTTTCTTAGTTGCAGAAGTGGAGGAGAAAGCACTTACATCTTTGGACTTTGCTAAGCTTCATAAGAAGTCTTCTTCATTGCTGATTATCAATACTGGTTTTTCACCAGGTAGTTTAAATTCTGAAGTAGCAACAGTCAAGTCAAAATCTAAGCAAGAGCCCTGGCAACAAGCTGAGCCAACCGGTAAGAAGGCAATCTGTAAAAGAGAAACTTTGTCTCCATGTGAAGACCTTCCAAACATGTTTGAACCTCAGGCTGGCAGAAGGAGTCCTTCTAAAGTTGCAACCTCGAGACTAGACTTTGGTGGAACTGTTGCACCTGTTCTGCCAATGGTGACCAACGATAATTCTCACAAAAGACTTTCCGATGATTTGCCTCTGCAAGCTTGCAAGCGGCATTGCAGTAAGGACTTTTGGAGAGAGTGTGGCCACAACAAGGATGTGGCATCCCTGGCACATCAGCCAGCAGGTGAACTTGATTTGTTGGATGAGGGGGGATTTCAGCACAGACCTGATTGTGACCACATTGGAGGTGGTACATGTACATGTGTTTACATAAAGCTTCGATCTCAGTTTTGTAGTCCACAGGTACTCCAGATCACAAAACGCAGTTCTTTAGATGTTCTGGAATCAGAAGGAGATCTTGATGGCAGCCCTCAGAGCTCAGGGATGCAACCATACCTCCTGGTGCCATCCTCCCCAACCACAAGTGATTTAAGTTGGGGATGTGATTTCCCTCAACCTTGTCAAGAAATTGACCAGCTTGAGACAGACATTGCATTGAGACCAACTCAACATGTGGGTGTTGGTTCTGAGAGATTGAAACCTCTGCAGCAGTCCTTATTGTCAGAAACTGATGAACGTACATGTGTTCATGAGACTCCTGGTCTATTGGGTGAGCGGCAGATTTGGGATGTATTTCCTGTGGAGGATGACATTGGTGACAGGAGCACTACTAAGAATGATTGGGATGGCCTGAATACAAGATTGTTGAGCCTGGAGCAACAATCGAGTGGGACCTTGGGTAGTCCTTTCAAGGACCGACTTCATCAACATCAGACAGTTCACAAGTCCTCTTTAGCAGGCCAAGAGCAAATTGAAGTCATAAATTTGCTAACAGACTCTTCAGATGCTGATGAGGGTAGTTTCCACAGTGCTGATGACTTGCTGATGATAAGGGAAGGACATGGCGGTTCACAAGGTTGGAGCAGCCCTGTACATGAAGAAAGGCATTTTGATGAACTAGAGAGAAGAAACTTGCTACAGTCACCTAGTGCTGGTAGCTCATACGAGACACCTCCATTTCATGGGACCATTCTTCATGGTAGAAATTCAAGATGCACAAGCCCTAGTTCTCAATGTCAACAGAGACAGCAGAGGCATACTCTTTCTGGTCCACCTTTTTACAATGCTCGGCGAAGGCTATCTCTCCATGACAATTATGCCCACAAGTTTCCACTTCCAGCAGTAGATTGTCTACAACATGAAGCAACAAGTGCCTTAGGTGAAACCACTGTCTCAGGTCTTTCTGGTGCACAGTAGCCTGCAGTGAGGTCTTCCCCTTTTTTTTCACTGGATAACCTTGGAGATTTATTGGGTGTTTCCTTCATGTTTTTGGACATGCCATTGGAGCTTATGGAATTTCTCGGTCATATTATCCAAGGATCTTTTTGTCCTCTGTCTCTTTGAGACATAAACGTATGTCCCATCTTTCAAAGCAAGGATAAATGTTAGAAGCCAGTGAGCATCAGATAACTAAATGCTCTTTCTGTGCATATGCATACTGTCAAACTGATGTGATTATCCTTTTTCTTGCAGTAGTGTTACAGCCAAATGAGGCAGTGCTCAGCTCTGCTGAAGATGGAGAGGACCAACAAGTGATGATATTAAATGAATACAGACACTTGGAGGAGAACCATTTAAATGCCGATGGAACACAGCCTTGTAAGTATGGCATCCTTAGCAAATGAGGATCTCCAAAAACAACCTGATAATGGCTAGATGGAGGGAGTGTAGGGCTATCCAGACTCTTTGCAATGGGGTCTAGTGGAGCAGCAGGTTATATGTTGTTGTACAGGCCAACCAACATATTTTCTCCCTTTTCTTTGTTCTTGAGCTAGAATGCACACCATTTTTTGCACCTGTTAGGATTTGACATTGCATCTCTGTATTGCAGCGAAGAAGACCTGCACAACCTTATTGCCGTGGACTCCAGAAGACCTACAATCCAAATGGCGTTCCTTGAATGAGACACCCTCTGCTTGTGCTGGAGAAAAGGGTCTCTCAAAAGAAACAGTGGCAGGCATGTACAAGGTAAGGCTAGGGCCTTTCTGGTTGTGTTGCGAATACCAATGTTTCCTATGAATGGAATGCCATTTTTAAGAGCTAGTTTTGTGTTGTGATGCTGATGCAGGTATGGTTAAATCCATGTATGCGTGCCAGTGTCAATGATGTGCTGGATATTTCTGCTGGAGTTCTAGCAGCTACAAGCAGCTCTTTATCACCGGAGTTGGTTACAAAAGAGAGCCTGCAGCATTTGACTGTGCTTGGGCAAGTGGACTCCAAGTTCATAGCAGTTGTTGCATCTGGTGTCTTGCTGTTGGTTGATCAAGTTAGCACCACACCCAAAACCATTATGCAACTTTTGAACAAGTTTCTTTCTTTCTTTCTCTACAGTTGGTTTATTCACTTTTGTAGTTACATATTTCTTAAGAGTATGTTTCAATGTGTTTGGATACTGTTGCAATGTAGCATCAGGCTGCCTGGAGGGCTAGCTTGTGTTTCTCCTTCTCAGGAGCTGTAAACAAGTCTTTTCACATTATGATATAATGCTGCTGAAACTTACTGTGAGAATCATGCTTGGTGGGATCAGCATGCAGCAGATGAGCGAGTGCGGCTGGAGGAGTTTCGTGCCAATGTATGTTACCCTCCATTATTTTTCCTTTCCTTTGGAGAATGTGCAATACATCTTCCATGGCTTTTTGGGACCACAGAATTTGAACCCGTATTTGCTCAGCATGCTTAAGTTGTATTGCTGACTTCCTCGGTGTGGGTATTTGTCTAGGTGCTGGCAGCAGACAAGAAAAAAGCCTCTACTGTCCTTGCTCACAAACTTGAAATGGTAGGTTGATATGAAGCTTGTAACCAAGGTGAAGGAAGTGGTCTGGGATAAACATGCAGGATAACAGTGTAAATTGCTACTACAGGAATGATCAATGGATCTATAGTTTTGCTGTGTTCTGCATGCACACTAATGGTCTGTACTTAGAACTGAAGAATTGGCATTGTTCTTGTTACACATTGAGATGGCATTGATTACCTCTGGCAGCAGACACTAAGCCTTGCAGAGCAGCAAATGCTTCACACTTACCGTGAGCAAATAGAGGAGTGGGGTTGGCATTTTGAAGCTGCTTCTGAGGCGGAGGCACTTGACAAGCACAGGTTGGTGTACCCCATGTAGACAATGTTGCTCTCCTTTTAATCTTGTGGTATGGGTACATCCATGGGTAAATCCATTGCATTTCATTGTGATCTGAACAGATTTCAGCTTCTACCAGACTGCACCAGAAAATTTGAAGTCAGCTGTGGTGACAAAAGTAGCATATTAAGAAAGGTATAGTTTTAGAGTTTAGGGTTTAGGTTTAGGTGGATGATGATTGCACATAAATTTTGCAACTCGGAATCATAAGAAGAGGTTTGGTGTTGCAGGAAAGGAGCAAGGAATGCAGCATGCAAGTTCCAAGTTGATGCAGTATGTCTGATACCTTAATCCATTTTGTAATTGCAATTCTGTGAATCTGAAGAACCCTAGACCCCAGAGTTAATGACCTGAAGCATGTTTCATCAGTTCATGTAGAGCAATCCCAGTCTTTCAGACTTGAGGGCCTAACTAAGAAGTCTGAAACATGGTATGTGTGTTGCAGGTTCCATGTATCTTGGGTGTGGACTTGACAGCAGCAGATCTTGAGGAGTTCATTCATCAGGTGAAAAGATCTCCTGTCCGATGCCTAAATTTGATTGATCTTCAAGTCCGTCATTTATTACTGCATACTTTGGGTATAGTCAATGAATATTTTTACTGAAATTTCCACAAAACATTCCAGCTTGCTGATACCCATGGTGCCTCTGCCCCTCCACCAGCCGTTGTGAGGGTTCTGAACTACAAGTCTTGCCGAGGTATGCCTTCTGGAGAGCACTGGTTCCTGTTCTTCTTTTTTCCCCTTAACAGATTGGAATAATTTCAAGATAGTGTTCCCTGAGAACTAATAGTGAAGATACTTGCACCATTTGTTCTGGGACCTTGGATGCTGAGGAAACATCATGAGCTTAGTACAAGATCAATTTCCATGGTCCAAGCCTCTGTTTCTGTCTGTATTCAGAGCAACTGTATATCACAGAAGTGTTTTGAGCATTGATTGTCCTAAAGGTTGTGAAGTATGCAGCAAAGTAGGTCACATGAATTTGAACAGATCCTTGTGAAAAATTCTTGATTTCTTTGTGAGTGGTGGCAGGTGCAATCATGTTTGGAGATGCACTACTACCAGCAGAGTGCCGCCAACTAATTCATCAACTTAAACAAACATCTCTTTGCTTCCAGGTCAGTTGGCAAAAATGCTTGAAAGCAATGTCAGTTCCTATGCTCTGCAATACTGAATCATTATTTTGAGAACTCACTGGAAGGTTACCGGTATAGAGATTATTGGCCCTTGAACATAATAGTGGTAAGTGTACTGTAAGTGAATAAGAATAGCTCAAGTCCTTCACGAGACATTTGTATCAGCAATGCCTTTGAGGTGCCAGCCAATAGGACAGCTGAATGTGCTCTTTTTGGTTGTTCTAGAGAAACCCATTAACCCAAAGTTCACCTAATTGTATGCCAAGATGCTGAGAAGTTTGTCCCTTGCATTGTTTATTTTATCTGAACTATCAAAAGCCCACAAACTCATGGGGAATGATGGCTTTTTTGCCAATTCTGTTGACGATAAAGTGATAGTCCTATACTCTGGTTGTCACAGTGGTGGAACACTTTTGTGGGTTTTGCAGGTTTAGGGTTTAGGGTTTATGGCATGTTTGATTTTTCACCCTGACACATGTTGTAACTGTGTATACTAATCCCTCACATGTGCATATTGTTGGCTATCTTTGAGTCTGATCTATGTTGGTATGGCAGTGTGCACATGGCCGCCCCACAATGGTACCCCTTGTCAACCTCTGCGCTTTGCATCATCACTTTGAGCCTACATCTAGCACAGTGGGAATGATCTCTGCCAATACTTTGACAGGTTTAGAAAGGGAAAATGTGGGTACAGAGGTCATGGTTAGCAAGAGTGCAGCTTGGCATGGTTTAGAAGATTGTCTACCCTCACTGGCACGAGCTCGCATGCGGCTTCAACAGAACCCTAATACCTAAAGTTCAATAAATCATAATGACTTTTTTTTCTTATTTTTTCCCACCCTTCTTTTCAGTACACATTTGTAGTCATGTAGTCTGCTATAATAAGTGTGCTTACCTTGTCTATTGAGCATGTGTAGACTTGTGTGCTGTGAAATAGTGGGTAGGCTTTCCATATTTGATGAAGCAGCTAGCTTCTGATGTGTGAAATGTTTTGAAGTTGACAGAGGTCCTGAAGTGCCCCCATTACTGTTTCCAGGTCGTGAAAAAGGAGCATCATGTAAAAAGCAGTTGTTATTATTGATCCAGATCTGAAGATGTATGGTAACTCTGGAAATTTTGTGAGTACCCATATTGCAAATAATTTGAAGTGAAATTGTCTATTGCAAAATTCTTGAACGGACCTAAACCCTAAACCCTAAACCATTGAAGGAACCTTGAAGAGTAGTGTCTAGATATCTGAATTTTGCCTTAGCAATTGTAACTGGTTAAATCTGAATGTGGTTTATGCTTCTGTGTCATTGACTTGCCTTGCTTGCAAACAATCAATCCCATGCAAAGTTGATACACACGTGCATGTGCATGTTTTTGTTATTTTTAAGAGTTGCAACCCAAAATTGCAGTATATGATCAATTATTATAGTATATAGGGGAGTTGAAGAACAGGAATAGAAAGGTGGTAACAAGCTAACTGGCAAACTGATAGCTCTCTTTGTGTGCAGCTTTCTGTGTTTTTTTTTTCTTTTTTTGCATGCTCATGCATGCCTCATGATCTTGTCCTGCTTGCCACATCTGACACACCACACAAACCAGATCACCCCCACCACAGGCAGTTGCAAATGCAATCCTACTCCCCATTTAAGTACTAGAACATTGCAATCTCTGTGCAGACAGGAGACTCGCTCTTAATGTCCATCCCTCTTTTTCTTTCAGGCTACTAGTGGTGGTCGTGTCAAGCTTGGGAAGAAACAAAAGATGAAATGATCCATTTGTCTGCTTAAGCTGATCAAGCAGCAGATCTACTTAGTGGTGTGCCTGCCTCTGCATTAAGATCATTATCTCCACTTTTGCATGATATTCTTTCTCTGGCTGCCTTGCACAATACCCTTTTGCATGACAACAAAAGAGTTTTGGGGAAGTAGAATTGTACCTTAGAAAAATTTTACTCTTCCTTTTGTGTCCATGTGAGACCCAAGGGACGAAGATTTGAAGTTTCTCCCCCTGTGGTTTTCTGAGCAGGTGAATCTTTAACATGATTTTAAATATTATTGAGTGTTTGGTTTGCAACACCTTGAATTGGGTTTGTAGATTTTTTTTAATGGCAGAGAATTTCTTTTTGGAAATCTTGAATGATGGTATTATAATCCTGAAGGTATTATTGGAAATTAATTCAAAGTTCTGGGGATTGGTTGTATCCCTATAGCTAGTTTTGATCGAGTTTCATTTGCAGATGAATCAAAATATGTTAGACAGTTTCACAAGAAGATACAATACAGTTGACAGGGAGAAAGTTTTGGACCAGTTGTGTGGATTAATGGGTTTTTTTTTCTTGCAGGAAAGCTGAGGAATTTGTTTCCTGTGTTGTTGTTAGTTGTTCAAGCAAAAGATTGACAATCTGCTTGATCTAGCTGTTGAAGATTGTTATATGTTTGAGCTTGAAATCTGAGGGGCTGCAGCATCAGGTACCTAAATAACATCTGCAAGGAACAACAAGAAGAAGAAAGATGGCTATGGAAGTTGGAAGAGGTCTGACCTTGCCTCTGTTGGTACTCAACTTCTGTCTTTACCTCATTGCTGCATGTCTGGCCGGTTGGGCTCTTAACAAGAACATTGACTCCAGCGTCGGCAGCAGCTACTATGTTGGTAGGATCTTCTTACCCTGTCCATTATCCTGAGCTCATCAGGTTCAAAATTTGCTCTAAAACTTTGTTTGCAAATTCCAAAGTTACTTGCTTGCAGAGGTTTTTGGTTCTATTTTTGTGTTCATACTGGGGCAACATGAAGGAAAATCTGTGCAATAGGAGCTTACATGAAGAATTGGGAGAATTTCTCACTTGTTATATTCTTGAGAGAAGAAGTTGGGTTACAGATTCTGGAGATGAATCTATAATAAGGTTAGTTAAAAAGGTGGTATATTTTCATAGAAAGTATGTCATCAGAAGATTGGAGATGCAACAAGAAGGCATGCATGTGTGCTGATGCAAAATTGCTGTACCAAAACAATTGCAGTTTTGGCAATTGATGAAGTCCAAGAAGAAACATGTTGGGTTAACAAAAATGAGGTTTGCTTTTGTTGGTCTGCATGTTTGCTGATGCTAGGAAAGGTCCTGAGCATTAGAAGTTGGCATTTGTCAGGCAAGTAAGAAGTACCATGAAGCTCCTACTGCATCATCGTGAGCAGTGATTGAATTGGATACTTAGTGTTTTGTTGCAGGCAATGGAGCAACAAACTTTTTCTTGATTTTGGTGCTGATAGCATGCATGGCGGGTCTGGCATCCTGTTTTGCGGGCATTCATCATCTCCGTGTGTGGCGCAGTGAGAGCTTGGCAGGTGCAGGCACTGCCGCTTTGATTGCATGGCTGCTTACTCTTCTTGCTTTTGGGTATGTTGCACCACCAACTGAGCATCATCAAACTCATGACAAGACTTATAAATTGTTCTTTCCTGAGCATCATGTTACACCCACTGGAATGATGCAGTTTGTATACAAGAGATGCTGATCTGCTTTGTTTTTTCTCTCCTCTTTTGCACAGACTGGCTTGCAAGGAAATTCATCTGGATCATCATCGCCCAGTAAGACTGGTAGGTTATCATGATGAAACCAATCCTTTTGCATCCATGGACAAAAGTTGAAGGTTGATTCTCTCTCCAGATTGTGCTTACAAAGGATGCTTCAAGAACAAATAGATCACTAAGAGAACTCTCATAGATGATGATATAGATTTGTGTCAAAAGTCTTTGATATCTTAAAAGGAAATAGATATGGAAACAGTTTCACTTGGTCCATGGCCAAGGGGAAAAAACTGGAATTCTGATCCCGCTACCTGAGGAATTAGGTGGGGCTGATTGAAGCTCACGAGTACCAATTGTGGGATTTGTGCAGAGAGTGTTGGAGGCTTTCACAATCATACTGGCATTTACCCAGCTGCTTTACTTGCTATCCCTGCATGCTGGCCTCTTGGGTGACAAGTATGGCCCTCCCAGTAGCAGTGCCAGCACGGGCACTGCAGGACAATTCCTTGAGAAGCCGCCTCATGGAACACCTGCAGCTGCAGCTGTGTAAAAAGAAGCAATTTTAGTAGATGCCAGCCCCAATTCCAGGGAAATGTTTTTGGGATTCTGAAGTTTGTGTTTTGAAAAGCTGCAACACTTGCACATAATGAGCATTTGCTTGCAATGTGGCCAGGTGTTGCAACTTGTTTGAGCTTCCAAGCTTTTTGGTTCTCTTTTTTGGGTGGCTTTGCAAATTTGAATTTCAATGTGGAGCTAGACTTTGAAAGATATGGTAATAACAAACATTGATGGTTTTGTTAGTGGAATCTCTCTAGTACATATTATATAATGTATAAACTTTGGGATTAGACCCGGGGATGTGATTTTACATGGGTTTTATGTCAGGGACAAAAAATCTGAGATTAGATGGGATGGGTGTGCAGACTATACTACTTGGGAGTTGGTTATGAATTTAAGACTTGCTAAGTTATGACTTTGAACTTGGTGTAAAGACAAGACTGGAACTAGGACTAAACCCTAAACCCTAAACCCTAAGTATCTGAGAAGCTAGGGTTTAAATGTCCATCACTGTTTTCACTTTTTACCTTTTATCAGCTGTTGTACAAAACTTGCAGAACTGTTGTACTCTTGGTAATGAGAGTTTCTCATCTATTATATATACAGCACACAGGCATCATCAGAAACTTTATGGGCAGTTGCACTGGTAACTCACAATTGTAGGGAGAGTCTCACTAACGTGGTATCATGCTTTTGGACAAGAGCTCCCCAGTTATATCATATATCATGTTGCCTTGTAACATTTTCATACTTGCTTATTCTTTTTTGCACATTCGTTACCGTTTACTGAATCTCATACCTCACGCTCTTCTTTGTCCCATAACCCATAAGCTCAGCACTCTTGTAGAATCGATTATGTCCCATAACCCATAAGCTTAGCACTCTTGTGCAATCGGATTATGTCTCGTAACTGACAAGAGTCTACCTTCAAAACTGAGGTTAGCATTGGTGTTTTGTGGGCATACTTGATTTTGATAATAACCCTGGATTTTGGTATTTTTTAATTTTTTAATTAAAATTTTGAAAAACCTCCAGTTTCAATTTTTTGTGGGGAATTCTTTTAGAAAAATTAAAGAACTTGCATTTCTGGTTATTTCAAAAGCTCAAATAACCTGCAATTCTCATGAAAGAACCAGGAGAAAAACCGCTGGGTTTCTGGGCAGCTCTTTGGTTATTTTTGTATCTTTTGAAAAATGGCAATTATAATAGGTTCTCTGATTTTCTGAGATAATGGTCTTGAGATTCAAGAACCACCCTCATAACAAGTTTACATGTAAGGTCACTCATCCCATTCGGAATAGTAACTTAAGAGCTTTTATAAAACCTGTTTAAATTAATTGTGAAAAAATGATTTTTTAAGAATTTAAATTAATTTTTCAATACAAAAATCATTCTAAATTCAATAACTTTTGCTCTGTTGGTTCAAAAAATTTATGAAACAAAAAAATGTGCACATCACCTCATCAAGGGCTCTCCAACACTCTGACAAGTACCAAAAGCAAAGATGGTAGCCCCACAGTTTGGCTGGGTTAAGGGGTGGTCACACCCAAACAAACATAACAAACAAATACCTATCTTTATATATCAATATTTGCATGACTAAAGAAAGTTCTTTAATGCATGAGCTCTTTCTGTCCATTACCTTACAGCAAAGCTTCCCTCTTTAAAGGTTTCCTTTCATGCTTGGCCTTGACTCTCACCTGACATGGTCTAGTCTTTGACATGTCCATTGTTTTCCTCCAAGTAGTGAAAGTAGTTGGCCACACACTTCCTCTCTCCCCCTTATGGGATAATTTTGTACATGGAAAATCTCTTACCTTTTTTTCAGACTATTCCATAGAACTTAACAATGACTACCATCCCTACTGTACTTAAAATATGTATTTATTAAAAGGATTAATTTGTGGAAGATGTTCCAAAATTTCCCCAAATATTGTTGTATAGGTGGCTTATAGGCCCACCATAACAAGTAGATGGAACTTTAGGCACTTTGTATTAGGAAACAAACATAATCTTGTATTACTTGTTTAGCCCATAACAAGCTTACTATCAACAAATGAACACACCCCAACTTGTCAAGTGGAATGAATCATAAAGACTTCAACAAAACTTGGAGTTCTCAAAAACATAAGCACATTCCCTAATTTCCATGATTGAGGTAAAGGAGGCAAGAGTCTTATTATGATTGGGATGATGTGTCTTAGGAGCCTTTCTCGATCACTTCATTTGCACAAATAAATACACCCCCCTCCCTCCCCTCCCCCCCCCCCCCACAAATTTAACATATATTCTTTTAACCCACACTAATTACCGCCTCCT
>Ga0116227_10004005_pt1 | contig 32278 bp, 14 predicted proteins | sample S1TSphgellanicum_FD_89693 | JGI IMG/M metagenome (GOLD analysis project Ga0116227, IMG submission 89693) | Host-associated microbial communities from peat moss isolated from Minnesota, USA - S1T2_Fb - Sphagnum magellanicum MG | ecosystem: Host-associated > Plants > Peat moss > Unclassified... | reverse complement strand
ATGTATGTTGACTGTTGGATGGTATCATTTTTGTTTTGTTTCTTTTGGGGGGTTGGGGGGGGGGGGTGTGTGGGGGGGAGACATTCTCATGTGAGGTCGGACTCAGCTACCACCTTACCCTAGGCCCCTTATTTGGAAAATGCCCCTAACCCTAGGCATTAGGGTATGCCCTAACCCTAGAGCTTTATCCTACACTTGAATGGTGAGCTTGGGCCTCTCAAGCACACTGATCACTAATTCTTCAGCTTGTTGTGCTGCTTGCACCCAGCCACCAAGTGAAAATATGTGTTTAGTCTTCTCACCTCCTTCCACCATAGTCGCCACCACTGATCTTGAGGGTCTAAGGGCAGGTGTGAACACTGTCCACAAGGCAGGAGTAGCGGATTAGGGTTACTGTTTGTCTATAGTTTGTGTACAACTCCTCCTGTCGCCTATTACTCGAAGTTTTAAGATCTCGTTTGAGATCTGGAATAAGGACAGCTAACGTGGCCTCATGAACGTCCAGTATTTCTGGTCGGTGCTCAAGGCCGCCTCCTCCTCAAACAGCAACACTATCCAAATTGAAGAACACCTGAGCGTTGCTGCAAAATAAAATCATCGCTCTCCATAACTTGCAAAAATCAAAACAAAGAAAAACAAGTAACAACATTTTGCATCATCAAACTGTTGCAAAATTTGATCTTTGAAAATTTTGATGAAATTTTGCATCAAATTTCATCAAAATTTGATGAAATCTCCATCAACTGTTGAAAACTTTGTTGTACTCTGCATTTGACAGTTGATGGTACTGTTGCATCACTATAAATTTCATCCCTTCACTTCTCATCACGGTCTCATCTTTGCATGTTCAAATCTACATCTTTCTTGGCAAGGAAGTTTGTTCACATTTCAGAAAATCATGATACAGCCTTTCCTGCCTCTTTTTAGTATCCTTACAACTTACATGGGACAATGGACAGGCCTTCATGGGTCTACCTGACCTAACCATGGTTCAAAATCAACATGCCCATAGAATCCATATGCCCATATTGCAAATCCACATGCTCATTGTGCAAATCATGAAAACCTTTACATTACGGAGCATGCTGGGTACAGGCCATTGTACTTGCTGCCCCTTCAGAATTCTGGCTTTCTGTACTGGGATCCTCAAAATGCCTTCCAGGTATGTTGGGAGACACAATGGTTTGTACCAGTGTTGGCCGGTTCTTAGATTTAAATAGAACTGTAGGGTTCGATTTTAGATTTTTTTTTGAAATTTCAGAATTATTGGTTCTGGTTCTAAGAAGTATGCTTAAAAATTAATACCTATTGGTTTCAGATTTGGATTCATTTTTAGGGAATGACGATTCCAGGTTTGACATGTTTTCATTTTTTCAAAACTCTCAGGTCCAGTTCAGAGGCAGGTCTAGGTATGAGAAGTTAAGGAAGCACTTCATACATGGTTCATGTTTGTAGTGTACATTGTATTTCCTACATTTACTGGAATGATTGTATAATTTTAAAATTCATGTTTTCTTTGCCCAATAATCAAAACAACACCCTTATTAACACTTAACAACATCACTTTGAGCGTTTTTCTTGTCGCAAAAGTAATGCAATCCAACCAGACAGAAGGAACCCAAAATAATGAATGTTGACATCTTGTAACTAAAAGTTTATTACTGCCCTGCAGCAATACACCTAGGAGAGTAATACACCTAGGCTAAACTAGGACCCTAGCCCCTATGATTAGACCTATGACCCAGACCCTCAGGTTGGATCGAAGGCCGGGTCTGGCTGGAGGTGTGTTTTGTCAGGCCGGGCCTGGGTCAGGTTCTTGAAATTTTTTGTTGAACCAGGCTGGGTCTAGGGGCGACTCTTGCTTGAGGTTGAACTGTTGGGTCCAGATCTTAGAACCTGATCTGGATCCAGACCTGGACCCGACCCAAAAACACATACCCAGCCAACACTGGTTTGTACCCAGCACATCATAGTGTTTGTAATCCATACAGTCCTGAACAAGTGTGTTCACAGAGGACATTAAATCAACAATGGGTCCTTCTTGCAGGCAGCAGCAAAAGTTTGGTCCTTATTGGAAAGTATTGACTGCTTTTTTTTTTTTTTTTTTCCTTGAATTCCGGTTTTTCCTTCCAAGTTTTTTTGGGAATGTTTTTTTTTTTTTTTTTTTTTTTTTTTTCCATGACTGCCCGTTTGTCCATCCAAGATGTGTTGGGTAATGACCAGACACATTTTTTAGCTGCCGCGACACATTAGGCTCCTGTTATGCAGGTTTCGGACCTGTAATGGACTAGGCCTAAGATGGATACCTTGTCTATTACGGGCCAAAAACATGGGTATGTGTCTGGGTAGTAGCATCCATCATTTTTGAGAAAAAGGTAGATGGGGCTCAAGGGTAAACCGTGAAATAAAAATTGCAGCAGTACTTTTGTACTGCCTGCAATAAGGACCCATTTCTGATTTAACATCTTCCTACGTTTCACCGGGTGCAGTTGGAGGCCTAGGGTACTGGCAACTGGTTTTTGCGTGCCGTTAAAATCTACTCTCCTGTGGCGGTCCAGACTCCAGACATTCATACTGGAGTCCGGAACTGAAACATTTCCACGTCCCAATGCCCCTGACAAACAAAAAGGATTCCCCTCTCTGGTGAAGATAAGGAGACGTCGACTCCACTTTCAAAAGCTGTGGGGGTGCTTAGTGCATGTTTCCATGAGTGCCCACTGGCTCACTATTTGTCCTTTCCTTACCGAAATAGTTGGGTTTTTTATGCAGAAAAGTTATCAAACTGACTCACTATTTTAGTGGGTTCCCCCTATATTTGGGGGCTGTTGCCTCACCCTACCTCCTGCCCCCAACCCATCCCCCAAAGATTTGGAGACACTCACCAGACTCACAAATGCCAGTCACCATGTTCGAGGTCGCATTGACTATACTCAATTTGTCAGGTGTGGGTTCTTTCTTTCAAAGTAGGTTGAGAAATAATGAGGTGAACATAAAAGCCCTTCACTTCTAATTTGACCAAATTAATTGCAGTTGAATAATGGGTGGCTGGAAGACATGGAAACTGGGTCTTATTCAGGCTTTTCTTGCTTGGTAGACTCGCTGCTTGGCATAATCCCAAATTGCCACAGCTTCTGGACACCTACTTCTAACACCAGGAACATGATGGGGATGGCGTGCCAAACAGAATTGGCTGTTCAAGGCCTGTTCTCTAGTACTTAAAGGACCAAACCTTCCTTGTCCTGGTGACTCAGTAACAGGCAGACTGCATCCTATGGTTGCAGACTCTAGGGCTTAAAAAGTATAGTACACCGAATTGAAGACAAGTTAAATTCCAGTGACTGATGATTTCATCGGAGCTAGAATAGGTAGGATGGGCTGAAGTTGTAGGTTGTACAAAAAGACAATTTCAAACTGCAAATTTATTAGATCGATTCCAAACTGGAATTTTGAAAAATAAATATCTTACAAGTTGTAATGTTTTAAAATGTCCTTATGGATCCTAAGATATTGAAAAAATAAAAAATAAAAAAATAAATTCAATGTCTTTTGGAATTTTTGTGTCCTTTTAATTTTATTTTTTACTCTTCTTGTCTTTTCAATTTCATTCAAATATAAATATGTGTTATTTCATTTGAATATGTTGAGATTATTTCAAGAGATTAACATTTTTTTTTGGTAAGATTAAACTAATTTCCAATAAAAATTTCTCCCTTAAATACCTAATTCAAGGATTTAATCCTCACTTGCTTAGCTGATTTAATATTTATCCACCTTAATTCCTTTCAAAATTTCAATGAATTAAAAACAAAGGTGGCTGATCAAATCTCTCCTTGAACGATAATTGGGCAATATTTTGTATGATTTGAATCCTATATAAATCTGAAAATAACAAAATTTTCAAATGTAAACTTTTATTTCTTTTTTTGTCATTTTATAGTCACTGTTAGTGCGTAGCAATGCAGAGCCCAAGTTAATAGTATGGGTTTCAATTGTCGTTGGCTGGTTCCAGGTTTTCAATTTGGCATAGATCCCCATCTGTGTCAGACCCGATGGGTCTAGATGGATTCAAAACTAATCAAGAACTGGACCCAAGGAGTCTTAAGGGCTTTTGATAAGGTCCAGTTCTTAAGGTTATGTTAGGGCTAAGGTCTTAGGTTTAGATAGTGTTTATAATTTTTTTAAAGTTCTAGAGTCCTATGTCTATGTTCTAACATTCTCAAGTCATAGGTCTTAGCTTTAAGTTTTAATATATAAAGGCATCTTTGATGATAGCATCAAAATGGCTTCTACATATATATATGTTATGATGTTCCCTAACTTGTTTCCTATGTTGGATACATGCCTAAATAGGGTCCATGTGGGTGGAAATCATTGTTGGCTAATTATTTTTTATGATCTCTAACTATTATCTATGTTGTTTCTTATTGTTATTTTTTGGAACATGTTGGAGAACACCTTGGGAACTTTGAAAACTCATTGAGAATTTAAAAAACCATGGAAATGTGGTGAACATTTTGGGGAACATCAAATTTTTTTTAAAAGAAAATGTCATTTATAAATCACTCTCAAACCATTCCCAAGAAGCAGTCAAAACCATCCTCAGCCTATATCCAAAGTTGAAGATCTTTATGAAGATTAGACTCATCAGACCTAGAATTGTTGGTGAAAAAAAATTGACCTAACTTTGGAACTGGTGTGTTTTAGTTTTTGAAAATATTCCCTGGACTCGTAACTGAGGGTCTACAGTTTTAACTAGATCCAGACCCAACAATTCTTGTAAAAACTAAGAACCAACCAACACTAGTTTCTAACATGCATGGACTGGCTTGATTGAATCCAAGAGCTCCTAGGTTAATCAGCCTAATTCAAAACTGAAAAGTGTAGGGTAAAAGCCTAAAGACAAAGGACATTACCAACATAAAGGTACAAGGCATGAGTTGAGTGCAAGCTTGATTTTGGTAATACTCTCGCTCACAAGCTTTACACAACATAAAAATTGATGCAACCTTTAGTTTCTTTTCAGACTAGGAGCTTTACGTTTTCTAATTATAAAAACCTCATCATTAAAACAAAATGCCCACTTGTGAGATAGAGAAATAATTTCAAAACATAATGTGTCCTCTAGTTACACTAAAAAAATTCTTAGAGGTTTCTACAGTATATGACTAATATCCAGGCATGTTGGCTGGAGTGAACTAGCACCCACTGGGTCATAATTCCACAATGAAGGATGGATGATGGATGGACAAGAAACATGTCTAATTGTCCACAACTGACCATGGTGACTAGTTGCATATTAACCATTTACTTAGTGGGCACCAAGAGCCTTACCTATTTACTTACCTATTGTGTAGCAATCATTTACATTCCTGACCTCACCCTATGGGATGGTCAATTTGTTAAAATTACGTAATTTTAGACAATGAGATCATTTCAGCACTTGAAGTTAAAAGTTTTAAAGGTTTAGCACATGAGGTTCTCAAATATTTAAACTTTATAGTTTTCTATATATATATATATATATGTTGTTTGTTGATTACCTTTTCATCATCACAGTTGTTTCGTATGATTTCTTGAGCTTTCCATTGACGAGCAAACCCTATAATCCTCAATTTGGACTAAATTTTGTCTTCATTACTGTTTATTTCATATGAATGGTATGTGATAGACACTTGCAAAATGGTGAATTTTCCAAAGAAACTAGCTGTTCTCACCTAGTTCACCAATGCATATCACAGAGGTTTGGAGTCAGGCTAGCCATTCTGAAAAATATATATTACAAATCTTCCTTATTGTGATCAAACATCAAAAGTTGAAGTGCGAGATCAGCTCAGCCAGGTTTTGGCATGGGGGGTGGATTCGGTTCAGGATCCTATTATGATCACCATCAATCACTATGGGTCAAAATTTTGAATAGACTGTGAGGGTTAGGGTTTAGGATCCGGGAGGGATACGGCTGAGAATCTTATCATGATCACCAACCATCACTCCTGGTCTATATTGTGAATAGACTGTGTGCAGGTCAGTAGTCTGTAGTCAGTACTTGGGGAAGGAAGCTGGGGGAAGGACTGCTGGCTGGTCTAAGCTACTCTGAATTATATAAATCTCATAAGTCCTGAATACATTTAAAAAACTGAGTTCTATCAGTTTTTATTTTATTTTATTTTACAAACAAGTTCGTATCTTTCTTTCTCTTTTCCTGGGCTTTGATGTTCTACTGCTAATCATCTAATACAGCTATGATACTATTTATATACGGTACAATTCTTTTTATCCAATACATAGTACATACTTCAGCCTTTTTGACTTTTGTACTAGTCTTCATTAGGGGCTGTGTCTGTACCAGTGTTGGACATTCTAGATCGTTTTATTAATCATTAAGATTTCGGGAAGATTCACGATACTAGTATAAGACAAGCAGAAGAAGATCTCTGCCTCGAATCTACGAAGCCAATATTCAGAGCGCATTATTATAAACTGAAGTCACTTTCAAACGCTTTTATTTAGACTGTATTAGTCTTTCGACCGGCCTCCGGAGTCTCGAGTCTTGGCGACGTGTGTGTGTGTGTGAGAGAGAGAGAGAGAGAGAGACGGAGAGAAGACGTACATGATGGTGACTCCTGGAGAGATCATGCAGCAGCTGATCTTTTGGATTGCTTTATTGGTGAAGGAAGACTTCAAATGGGGTTGGTTGCTTATGACCTTACTAGGGCATGTAGAGCGTGTCCCCACACTGACATCTCCAGACCTCAGGATAGTACTCAGTCTCTGAGATGACCCCTACTACTGCACTAGCAGCTGCAGCAGCATGAGGGCCGCCGGTTGCAACACGCACTGGTTTACACGGAGTGCATAAGCCACACTTTGCTTGGCAGGTGGGTGGGGATGAGCCTGGTCCTACTAGCAGCAATCTCCTGTTCATCTTTGCTTCCTTGAATCGTGAGTTCCTATAATTTCGTAGGGAAGTTGCTGCAGCTGGCCACGAGAACGTTGAGTACAGTCTCTGTAACAGTATACAAAGCTGCAGCAGCTCCAATCAGCAGTGATCAATCATCCTATACTTTATGCACGTATCCATGAGAAGAACCCTGCAGAGACCGGGCTCAAAGATTCTGGTTTGAGCCTGCTAAAAATTTGGATTGCCTGAAAATAATTCTTGTCGGACGTTCTAGAAGCAGTTATAAATTTGAGAGTCCTACAAGAGATCACGAATCCAATGTGCATGATTCAGTATTGCAAACGATGCTTGCTGAAATGGTTGCATTTTGAACTATCAAGAGTGTTAATGACGTTACCTGGCATGATTCCCGTACTGTACTTTGTCCATACGTTCCTGCTGCAACTTGCAAGCTGAAGAAATCAACTGCTTGATCTGCAGCTTCATGTGAGTACTGCCTAAATGGCATCTCTGTTACTGCTCCCACTGCAGCCATGAGGATACAAGTGCACGATCATGTCAGTCATTCTCGAATCGAACACTGATTTTTACACATGATACATGTCCAGATGAAGAGCTTGCAAGCTTAATCTCATGATTCTTTCTACAATAATATGATGTCGGGACTGGATCTCTATTCTTCTACTCCAGGACAGATTGAGGAGCCCCTTGGACCGTGATCACGATCTGGAGCTTATCATTGTAGAACAAGATCAGGTCAAAGGGTAAGTGTAATACTGGAACTAGTAGCTGGCCGTGACCCTCCAAATTTAGAAACACCTGAGGGACACATCCCCAACAGCATCAATAGCATGATCCACCAAGAGAGTATTGTCAATGTTATGCCCAATGTTGTGAGCTCCCCTCGTCGCTCAATTCTTGTTTTGCTCCAAGACGGCTGCATGCTTGAGCGTTGAGTTGATCATCAAAGTGTCTCAGGAGCTCGTACATGTATACATGCGTGAGTAGATGTGCAGGCCCTGGGCGGCTGAGGTTCAGGAATAGTATTCCTAGGTATTGATCAAGTCAACAGAGAATGGAGATGATTTTCTGCCTGTGCTGATTTTTTTGCTGCAACTTAGATCCTTCACTGAAACTGATACACTGCCATAGTCTCCAGCTGATCTTCTAGTGTCTTCTTCCTCTGTCAGCGACTCCCTGTGTGTCTCTCCTCGTTTCTTTCCCCCACCCCTGCACCACCCACCAAGTCGGCCGTGCCCCACTACATGGGACAATCGGCCAAAAACCCACAACTCTCGACAATGATCCCCGAGCACCTGATGTTGATCTCCAAATGAATACACTCCGAGTCCTGACTGACTGAGAAAGTACTAGTAGTTACTATAACTTCCAGAGCTGAACTTTTAAGGACGTAGACTGATCAGATCACAGCGAACAGCTTTTGCAGCGCCTCTCTAGGGAAGCTGCAACATGAGACAAGTGTGAGGAAACAGATTGGTGAGAAGGCAAGGGAGGGGGCCGGAAGGATGGCCACAAAAACGTCAGGGTAGGTGACAGGCAGGTTGGGTGCAGGAGGAGCTGGGCGGTTGGCGACCATGACGGTGGTCGTCAAGACCCATGGCCACAGCAAAACCACCAAAAGCAGCAGCACCAGCATCACCACCCCCCCCCCCCCCCTCTCTCTCCCTCTCTTCGTTTCTACCCGCTCTCCTCTCCTGACGTCCGGCCCCCCCCCCCCCGCGCTAGTTCGCAGACAAACAAATACCCGGAAAACTACCCGCAACACAACAATAATACCCGGCCACTTTGGGACCCTTTTTCTTGACCCATGTATGTACCTTTTCACATACCACTCGGGTACTGGTGTTGAGTACTTTCGTACTGGGCCTCGTACTGGTATTGGATCAGTCTTAACCAGTGTTCTTGGGAGGAGTGTTGTTGTTGTTGGCAGGTTCCTCCGGTTTGACGTGTCAAACCCAGGGTTCCAGGTTCGGGAGTGTAGTGTGGGCCCCCTGTAGTGTGTACATGCAACTGGACTCAGTAGTCCGGAGGTTCTTGAATTTGACAAAAGTGTGTTAAAATTAGAATCACAGGGTTTCAAATATGAAAAATTGGACTTAAACCTGGATCTGGAGAACCAGGAAAATAATAATAATAATAATAATAATATGATTATTATTTATTTGTTTTTAAATGTCAAAGATGTTCTCTTAAAAATGGAAGAACTGGCCAACATTGGTTTTAGCACTTTCATATCAGCCCCATCCTGATACCCAGTGATATTGGGCCCAAGGCAGATTTTCACCTTGTGTGAGGTAGGTGTAAACCCTAGGGTATTGAGACTGGTATACAACTGGTATGAGACTGGTCCCTATTATCTCCAGTCTGGTGTAAGGGCTGGTATTGCCTCAGGTGATACCAGATTGGTATGCTCTTCCATACCAGTAGACATACCAATACCATATACCCTGGTAGCTCCCTATATACCACTACACATACCCCAAATGTTTTCTACTCGCCCCAGTGTCGCCACTCAATTCACACATTGGTACGCTTGACAGTACCTACCAGATTTTGTTTTCTTTTTAGGGCTCCCTTCCCATTGAAGGTGCACCTGGCCTGACATCCAGGGGCTAATTTCCGGCATTTAAAGTTAGGGTCTAGGAGCCTTTTATTGCTGCAGAATGGACAGCAAGTTTGGATTTTGCCTGCACTAGGGTCCAGACCTAATAGGCGCTTAACCCTAAAGGCGCAAATGTGATCACTATGGTTATGATTTACCCATAACCATGATTTACCTCTTTAACCCACTCAAATGTACCAAATTGGTAACTCATCTGATATTGAACCCAAATGTTGTGAGCAGCTAAATTTTTTTCAATATTTTTGCGATCAAATAATTGGAGATTTTTGCTCAAAACCAACTATTTCAATCAAAATTGCATTGAAAAAACAAAAAATTCCAAAAATTTCTCAGAAAGAAAATCGCCAGGTTGTCAAAATAAAAACAACTCTGGAATTGGCAGAATCAACAAAGTATGCACATTCATAAAATCCAATGTCACTCTTTGTTTGATTCATGAAGGATCATGGTTCTTTTAGTTGATGTAAATGGAAATAAATTCATATTGTCATAGACTGAGGTGCACTTTAAATGAAGAATAATGAAGACAGAATATTTTTGGGATTGAGAAGCACACAATGGATGTGATCCTAGGAAAACAAGTGTGGATGTTTTAATTTTATTGTCTTTTGTTCCTTTTGAAAATTTGACCTTGATCTAACCCATTTATTCCAATGTTTTTGTGTGGGGTGAAATTTTGCAACTTGGCAATTTCTTTAAAAAATTTGAAAGAAAAAACACAAATTTTTTGTGGTTTTGAGGGATTTGTTTCACCATTTTTTCAAAATAAAAATAATTATTGCCACTCATCACAATAGTTTTGTAAAAATGTTATAGCCCACCTAGGACAGTCACTAATTAATGCCAGGAATCCTTGCTGTAGACCTCCCTGAGGTTTTTGGAAAAAAAAGTCCTTGATTTATTCCAATAAACAAGAATTAAATATAGGATAATAACAAGCAAGGTTTTCCATGTTTTACAAATTGACAAAAGTTTTGAAATAGACAATAAACTGAGAATATCCTTGTCAAAAATATGTTTAAGGCCTTTGTGTCAAAGCCTATGAATGTATGAGCATTGATTGAAGTTGAGAGCTAGATATGACAACAATTTGCAATGCAAAAAAGGAAAGAAAATTCAAGCAACTTCATTCTAGAAAGCAAAGATGTCAATTTTTTGGTGAAAGATTGAATGGATTATGTGTTGCAACCTTTACCTTTCTCTTCTAACCACAACTTCATAAAAGGAAGAGGTTAGGTTGAAAATGAAATCAAAGGGGACATAGGGGTAATGATTAGTGTTTTTTTGGTATTAGGAAAATGTCGAATATAAATTTGGGTATGTTCTAGGATACAAAAAAAACCCTATTTGTAGGTTATCAATTTACAAAAAATAGGTTGAAAACCTTGTTGCTAATTATAGGTGAAAATGACATGTTATGTTTAACTAAACAAACAAGTTTAAGATTTTGCAAAATCTATGTGAGACTAAGGTTCAACCATTTGCATCAAGCTCTAATATGAAGAAACTAATATTAGTTAGGTTAATGTTACATGTTTATTCATGAGAGTATGATATTGATATACATATGAAATCTAGAACCATTCAAAAAATTTAAGTTCTTGAATGAAATTCCATTCAAAAAATGTGTTTTTTTACATTTGTTTAGCAATAAATGCGTAATAATATCTTTTTTTAGGAAAAAACCAATACTATATCAAAGAGGAGGAAATTTTATCGATGGGCATTGCATTTTTTTCTCGTTATTTTTGTTTGGTAATGTTTCATGAATCCCAAAATGAGGCCTTATGGCCATTGAGAAAATGTTACATATTTCATATACATTGATTTTATCCAATCTTCTTCATTTAACTATTGGATCAAAATTAGTTTTGATTCAAAATGAACTTTGAGTTCCAAAATGTCGTCATGCAAACTTTCTAATTTTATTTTTATTTTTTTTTGTGTTTAAGATAGCCAAAGGATGTCATCAAAATTTCAGCTTATTGTGTACCACGATATTTGTTATACATCACTTTTTTTGGTGAAAATTGGTTCACCCTTTGTGTGTTTTCACCTTCCATCAATATTGCCCACTTTGTGTTTCAGATATGGGAAAATAGGACTAGATAAAAATAGTATAAAAAAGGTGATGATGTGACAAAATTTTAATGCATGTACCTTAAAGAATTTGGACGTTGCTATAAAAAACCATGGAGACTTATGTGTTTTTTTCCATTGGTTAGTGTGCAATTATGACAATAATGTTTGACTTGTGCATGTTAAGGTTAGGTTATGACACTTTTTCCTTTGTCATCAATTTCATTAATTAAAGTTGGGTTTTTATCGCATAATTTTGAACTTTTGGATTATTTGAAACACCCAATGCTTTTGTAGTAACTCTTGTAGAACAAATGGAGGTTCTATAGTTTATAATTGATTTAACAATTAAGGTTGTTGCATATGTCAAGGATAAAAAAGCCAATTTGGATTCTTTCATAATTGCCTTCATTTTTATGGTGTCATGTGAACCTCTATAATTACTTCAACCATTTGCTAACTTTTTTTTTGTCATGTTATGTTAAAGGCTACATGTTAATATGGCATGAATGAAAATAAGGTGTTGTGAACATGAAGGAGGTTAATTTGAAAGATGTAAAAGTTGCTTTCTAAAAGATAATTAATTGGATTATGAAATTTGATTCACATGTTTACCTTAATGTTCACACCCTGATCATTAAGGCTTGCATTAGCTCTAAGGTTTTTTTGCTTTCATCTCCCCCTTTTCCTCTCTTTGATTTTTTCATACATGAAAAATCATACATGCAGCTATTGTTTTTGTTGCCTTGCAAACTATTAGCTTGTAGGTTTGGAATGACTCACAGCCGCTTGCTATTGCGATTGTTGTCTTTGGTGTACAAGAGGAGGAGCTTTGCACCCTGGGTAGTGTTGCCATCTTTTGTACGGGGAAGTAGAACATAGCTATTGGTAATCCACTAGAGAGTTTTGGTGGAGGATGAATCCAATTGTTACAGATAAGAAGCAAGTGAGTAGCTCGGTCCATGTCCTAGGTATTTGGTCGATTATTTTTATGCAAGAAGTACTACCTTTTAAATACTCACTAGAATAATTACAGAATGTGGTGAAGGTGGTAAGAGCTTGCTTGAATGACAACCCAAAGTAAAGACCTAACATGAAGGAGGTTCTCATCACCTTCTACAACTCTAAATCCAAAGATGTCTATAGTTTTGATTTTAGCTTTGAGGTAGGGTACTACTCTCCTTCTCTTTTCCTCCAAAGAATAATACTCCTATTGTTATGGTAACATCTGTTTTTCATAGAAGAACAATCTGCAAGAGATCCAAGCTTTTTATCATCCTAGCTTGCTTTTCTTTAGGAATTTCCAAGGATTTTGGGCATCATAACATTCGAAAAATATGAATTCAGCCATGAGTTTTTAAGCTCCTTTAGGGTTTTATATTGAACTATGAAAATGTGAAAAACTCCATGAGCAACATCAAATTAAACATGAGTTCAGCCATGAATCTTCAACCTCCTTCAAGGAATTAGATTGAGTTATGAAGATGTGAAGAGTTCCATTAACATCATCACTAGAACAACAAGCAACAACATTGGATTTACAAGTTGTGGAATTTTTCTTGGACCTTTGTTATTAAGATTTGTTGTACTCTTCTTTTCCTCAAGAAAAAAGCTTGAAAACCCAAATTTGAGAAGAGACTTGTTTCTTCTCTTTGTTCAATTAGGAAGGATTTATTATTGAATTACGAATAAATGTTCTGCAGCCTTCAGGTTGTTAAACTAAGCTGTGAAGAAGATGAATTCCATGAACGAGGATTGTCTTGACAATTATTAAATGAAGATTTTGGTATTCTTGGACTTTTCATTATTAGGTTTTATATTCTTTCCTTCAAGAAAAGCTTCAAAGTTGACTTGAGAAAAAATTTCCCTCTTGGTGCCTCATCCTTTAAGGTTGTTAGATCAAACTAAGAAGATGCAAGCTCACAAGCATCACCACCACAAGCATTGGAAGTTGTGGAATTTTTGACCTTTGTTATTAAGGTTTATATTATTTCAAGAAAAGCTACAAAACTAATCTTAGAAGATTGTTCTTCTAATTCAGTTAAGAAGGATCAAAGTGTGGCTCTTCATACTTCCTTCAAGTGAGACTAAGTTGTAAAGATGTTATGAACTCTTGAGCATCATTGTGACAAGCACTGAAGCTTATGTCTTTTTGTGAGTAGCTTGTCTATTTTTCTAGTCAAAGGATTTAACGCAAGAAAGAACATATCTGAATTTTTGAAGTGGGGAAATGGAAGCTTGAACATGAGATTGAACTTGATTGATTGAGAGTAGGTAACAGGGGAGGAAATAGAGCTCACTAAAAAGAGGTGACCAACACATACCACACATACCTTGGAAGATCCTCGGGAAATAAAACACAATGGAAGAATTAAATTAGGGTCATTCTTTAACCATGTTGATGAGAACAACAATTCGTCATCCTACTTGTGCTATGGTTTAACAATAGGAGTGTGCGAAAGGTAGAGAATTATACAAGGCTGCTACAAATGAAAGTAGGAAAAACATAGGACTCTTTCTGTCCCTACCTTGGAAGTTCTGTTAATTTTTTATCATGAATCACCTTGCAACCTCTAATTCTCATTGTTCTATATCTACACTTACAAGAGCTTTGTCATCACCTAAGCTTATGAGATTCATCAAGATGGTTTGCAACAATCTAGAGGAAGCCAATTTTGCAAGCTTTGAGACTTGCAAACCTTAAGGTGTTTTGAGAAGGGAGTTTTAAGGAGGGAGTTCTTATCTTAAGCTTTGCAACAACAAGAACTTGCAACAAATTAACAAGCCCAAACTTAAACCTTAAAAGAAATCCAACTAAACCCTAAAACTGAAACCCTAAAAAACCCAAACTTGTACTTTAAAAATTAAACCTTTGAAAACCCAAACCCAAATTTAAAAAATTGAACCTCAAAATAATCAATAATAAAAATAAAATCAATAGCCATAATAATAATCTATAGCCATCAACAATAGCCAATTGCCAAAACCAGTAGCCATAACAATAGTCAGTAGCAAAATCAAATGATGGATAACCATAGCCAATAGCCATCAGCAATAACTTATAGCCATAACAAATAGCCATAACAATATTCAATATCAAAATCAAATAGTGAATAGCCATAGCCAATAGCCAACATCACCTCTGCCCCTTAACCCCTAGTCCATATACCTAGCCCCCATAATATAGGCTAGAGGTGGGCAGACCATGAGTGAAAAAAAAAGAAAGGTTGATGTGCTGAATTTGGGGATCCCAACCTGGGTTTTCCCAATTTGGACCCTTCTTGGTCCCCTATCTTGAGACTTTACAAATAACACAAAAATCAAGGGCTGAGGGAGCAAAGCGGTGTGCAAGTGGGCACCAACATGGTGCCACTTTACAGATAACCTTATTGTTAGGTAACAATTTGTGAGCTGAAATGATGTTTTGAATATGTTGCCGTTTGTCTTTCATGACAACTAGAGTAGCTCATGCCATTGGCTCAAGTGTGAACTCATTAGTCAACTAATTTTTCCTTCCAAAACCATTTTTTGGATGTAATTGAATTTTCAAGAACAAAAAATACCCAAAATTTAATATCTTCAGTCTAATTTTTTTCAAATTGCCTTCATTAAATCCTACTCAGTGAGGGCTTTCCCAACAATGCCAAGAGCATGTCCAAATTTCATTATAATTTTTGTTTTGAGTCAAATAAATTTTCAGTGAAAAAAATGTTCAATGTTCACTATAGGTCAAAACATTATGAAACCAACTTGATGCACCCCTGCTCATTGAGGACTTTCCGACGGTACCAAGAAGGTAATAAGAGGAGTCGTGGTTTGGGAGATCTCAATGTGAAAAACAAAACAACCAAACCAGCTTCATAGATAGATACTCACCCCCAGGCTTTAGATTCAATTGCTTCTTGCTACTTTTTGTAACCTTTAGCCTGTGTCATTTATCCCTCCTGAATTTGATGTGCTATTGGTGGCATTGTTACTACTTCAAGTCATACTTTGGCCATTTCTCCTAACAATGCTTATGTGAAATACACAGGGGCTGTTGCTATGGTGAAGAGCTAAATTCTCTGGAACTGCATCTGATTCCTCTGGTCTTGCAATTGGCAGAGTTCATGTTTGGGATCCTTAGGCACATTGAATTTATGTAACAAAATTTACAAGACTCTTTTGGGTGCTTTTGTGTTTGTCTGCCATACTTGTGCATGTTACTCACCTTTCACACTTGAGTCTTGGACTAGCAAGATGAGACTTGCATATTGTGCAACATTCTCTACTTGTATGTTAATTGATCCCAGGTTTATGTCTTCTGATGTTCCAGCTGCTGTCAAAGATACTTGATGTGATTGATGACCCAGACTGGATATCAATCTCTGGGAAATGATTTCGCAGGCCAAGATGACAGATATGTTGGAGACTACAAACATTCTGTTTTGCTACACAGGTGTGGTCTCTATCCACATGATTCTCATGATGCTATGGAGGTTTTTATAAGCAATTCTATGTTTCAAAGAAACAATGTACATGCATAGGGATATTTAAGCAAGCACCACTCTAAGAATCACCACTGACATTGCAAAGAGACCTCCATAGAAACATGTGATTTTCCTCCATGGGTTGACTATAAATGACTAACACAAAAGATTGGCGGGCAGATGCCTTGGAATGTTGTTACAGAGGGTCAATCATGCCAGCTATGTGCAACAAAAAATAAACTTGATGTACAACCATGCCCACTCCACAGATGAGCAAAACTGAGTTGGTCTTGCCAAAGCCATGGGCACGTTACCAGCTTTCTGTCATATGATGAATGTATCTTCCTACACATCAGTTGACAAGTTTTCTCCAATTATTGACCAGAAATCACAAGGACTTGTATAGTCATGTTCTGAGAACACTTTCCTACATTTCAGGTGGCTCCCAGGAGCCATAACAAGATCTCTCAAGATCAGATCAAATGGTGAGGAAATGGTGGGGCTTTAGGTTGCACCAGCACATCTTGACACAGTGCTGGAAAAGCCAAGAACCATTCTGGCAGTTTGCACTCAGAAAATACTTTGCAGTTTTGGCACAGCTCAAAACAATCAGGATTGCTTCATAATGTCATCATCTGACAATTCTTGTTGTATGCTTTACATTCCTCATCTTCTTTGGCATCATCTGCATGTTGTGCTTTTGTTTGCAGAGTGTTAGCATCATTTCTAGCTCTGTGTAAAAACTTGGACATAGACAGTGAGTGTGCTGCATTAGCCTTGATGTATGGTTATGCTGCAACATATGCACCAAGGCCATAGAAGCTTGGATTGAAATTCTTGTGGTAAGCAGAACATTGTTAGGCAGGTAAAGCTGTCTTAACATGCTTTTTTAGGTACTTTAGTAGATGTCTTCTGTCAGACAATGGACACAGGTGTTGGTGTGTCAATTTCATGATTATTCTTGAAATCCCCTTAAAATGCCAGCAACATACTAGGTGGGGATGGTAGTTAGAGCATTTCCAGCAGTGCTCTTTATGTGACCCTGCAGAAATATTTCTCACATCCAAGTTTAGTTATTTACTTTTTTCCAACCCCACCCCTGAGACTAAAACTGGGACTGCAAATAGGTGGGAGACCTCTAATAGCAAACCACTTGGATCAATCATTATGATTGGCCAATGAGCAACAGGGAGTAGCAGTTAGATCATATCTATTACACTCTTCTGTGGCAGGTGTTAGGCTTTGCTGTGCTTTATACCAGCCTCAGCAAACTGTGCAAAAATGCTGGGCAAAAACCATTTTGCCAAGCCACATTGGCATGTTTTGACTTCTCTTCATCCAATTTTAATTTGCAGGGTTGCATACTGAGCACTGGTGGAGTTGCTCTTACTGCTGTATATGCTGTCTGACAAGAAGATCTTGGATATTGTAAATGGATTTGGAACAGCTCTGGTGCTCATGCACTGCCATGGCAATACCCCTAGCAGTCAACCCTACCGGGGGTTGTTCTAGAAGTCAGGTCACATCTCCTTGAGACTGAGTTTTCCAATATCAAAAGCCAGCTTTATAAGCAAGTCATGGTGAATTTGCTAGTCAGTTTCATAAGTCAATACATTGCAAACCATGAGAAAAACAAGTAATGGCAAGCATGTCAAGGCAAAAAGCACATGGAGGGAAAGTTTCTTTCAGTTCAGTCACAGTATCCCATTCCTGAGCAGGCTTCTCCTATCTTCATATTTTGGTCATGGTTTATGCCCTCATTCTTCCTCCCGCCCAACAGGAGAGCTTTATTCTTGCTGAGCTTTATTTCCATTTGCTTATCGTAGGGGCCCAATATAATTTCAGTATTTCCACACAGCTGATCAGCAATTGCTAAGCAGGCAGTTATCACTGCCATCAATCTTCTTGGTGTGAACTATGAACCTCTAGCTTCTTCCTCCTCTTGGTGGATTTGTTCAATCAATTGCAGGCCAAGAGTCACCAAGGCTGCTGCTAATGAAGCATTATTTCCGTTGCACAAAAGGGATGCAATGTTGGATTACATCATGGCTTTAATGAGGACTACAATTCCTAACACACTGAGCTCCAATACACTCAGGTAACAGCTTGCATTTATCAAACTCCATCTTGCTCCTCTTCCATTGTTCTGGTTTATATACATATCTATCACTCATGTTCAGCAAATCTTGTTGAAGTAATTAATTTTTTGAAAAAAAGGGTCTGGCAGCTCCAATCTGAATATTTCAGAATTTGGAAAATAGTCTCTTTGGAAAATAAGTATGCTAGGTCCACCAGTGAGTTTCAAAGCTATCTTGTGTTTTGAACCACATTCGATTCTTTAGAATTTCAGCATATTGCTCTTAGTTCTTTCTGTTTTTTTTTCCAGCTGACCCTATAAGGAATTAATTAGTGCCAAACGTGAGTTGTGGGTACAGTATTTGCCACCTATTTGCAAAAGACCAAAAAGAACCGTGGCCCATGCCATGATAAATTTCAGATTTCATCCATGTCTTGCTATATTCTTTGCAGATCGCTATGCCACTGTTGGATGTAGATGTAATCACCTATGCTGTCCATAACTTAGTTGGCTTTCTTGGCATCCAAGATCTTGCATTAGGTTCAAGCAAGGGTTGTGTTGGCTTCTGAAGTTGCAGGAGTTGGCACTGAATGCATGCACAATACTTGTGTCTGTTGAGCTGGCCAAGTTGACAGCAGCAACAAGGGACTGTGTCCTCCCAAGTATGGTTCCCATCTTAAGTTTTTATCAAAGGACTGATTCAAAGTTTTTAAGCTGTCCTCCACAAATCACTGAGGAATGCATTCTCCAGTTTTCATTAATAAATAGTCTTTTTAAAGTCCTGGTAGCTTTTCTATAGAGAAGTTTGAGCCCTGCCCCTTGAGAAAATGTCCTGACTACAGCTTAATCCACTAACAAGTGCCAACAATGGTAAGTGTAGAGACATCTGGAAATGAGTCCACAAAAAATCTGCCAAACTGTACAAGAATAAAGACCATGTGGTTTACCTTAAAGGGTTGAACTAAGATCATGGCATACTAACACAAAGTGCCTTCCAAGTGTGTTATACTCATTAATAGGCGACTTCTGGTTATTTGTCGAGCAGAACTGCTGTTGAACAGAACACTGTTGAAATTTGACACATAATCTTGTGAGTTGTGTCTTTTGCTGTGGTATTCTAGTGTGGAGTCAAAGGACTGCCCATGTGACTGCCTGTGTGATTGTCAAGTTTTTATTGGTATTCATTGCATTGTCAGCTTCTGTTCCCATTGCCCACCCAATCTTTTGAAATTTGACAATGCTGCTTTTGACTATTTTGGGGACCAGGTTAATCTGGCTTGTCTTTCTTCCAAACAATTTACTTGCTGGAGTAGATGGCTGCATGCCCATGATATTCAGTTGACTGAGTGGAGGATACCAATGATCTGATCATCTTCTGTAATCAATTCTAATGAATTTGGATGGCCTATGGATGTGAAGATTTCTCTCTTCGTGTCTGAGTTTGGACATATGTTGTTAAAGACTAACAAAGCTTTTGAGAGAGCCATATGTTTTAACAAGCTCGCCTTTGCTATAGATCACCGATCTGGATCCAAGGGATGGTTCTTATATAGTTCTGTGCTGCAGTCTTTTCAAGGTATGACAGAAATAGTGAGAAGAAAACCACTGATGATGTTTTCCAGTGAAATAAATCTTTGGATCCAGTTGTGAACTTGTTACAATCAATCATTAAATCAAGCCTACAATCAACCCTCAATGGTTTTCTTACTCAAGTTCAACCTCTAAATATTCCTTACACAAACTCACAAGGTGAAATAACAAGCAAGGCATGGAAAGCAATTCATGACATATCAAAATCCACAAGTTTGAGACAAAACAGAACTTGCATCAGAGAGTTTTGCATGTGGGAAAAATACTGGTACCTGATATTTACAACCCTGTCATGCAAAACTTGATCCTTCATACATTTGAGTGTGTTGCACAATGTCTCACTTGAAACATTACAGTCCTTTGTTGCACTGTCAATAGATTCATCTATGATTGAAGGATCTCCTGAGAGAAGAAATCTAGTACATTGCCCAACCAAAGCTGGATTGAGTTGGTGGCTGCCAAGTGAGCCTGATCCAAATGATCTGATCACAAACAGATTGTTGCTTTGGTCTCCTATTTCTATGGCTGAAAGTAACCCTAAATTACAGGTGCATTCCTAAGAGGAATATCGACACAACGAAAATTAGACTTCTCCCACAGCTGCCACAGGTATGTTCCAGAAAGTTGCAAGCAGCTTAACCTTTGGCTGTTCCTAAAGAATTATACAAAACCTAAAAGCAAACAGATGTTTGATCTGCAAGAGTTCGTGCAGATTTGCTATGTTTGAAAGAGGTAGAAGCTAAGCCAATTTCATTTGCTCTTGGCTTACAGAACTAGTTTCAGATTCTTCCTCACCTGCATTGACTAGCTGCTTGAAAATTGCCATCACTGTTGGCATAAGCTTTGTTGAGATTGACATAATTCCTGGTAAGGCACCATACTGAAACTCATGAGACAAATCTAGGTGCATATACAGTGCCTTGCCAAGCAGGAAAGCAACTAATACAAAAGGAAGGTATATAGGGTTTCGTAGCAGAATCATGAACTCATTGAATCCAAGAATAATAATTGCAGCAATTGCCCATGGTGGTGGCATCCATGACTTCCCATGTCTGCTTGCCTCTTGAGCAGAAAGTGCCTGGCTGATTGTATACTCTGTTTCTGCTTTAAAATGTCTCCAGAGGCTTCTGCACTGTCCAGGAGTGAGCAATGTATCTGCAGGAGAAACGCCTGGCCACTTGGAGGATGCAAGCACATTTGATGGTTCTCCAGGTGTAACATCTGACCTCTCTGATGAACTTTCAGCAGCTATATCTGATCCTCCAGATTCATTCAGGAGTGTCATGAGTGCCACCTCTATACCCTCATGTGGACTCTTCGAATCAAGTTGGATAGCTGCCAGAACTGCAAGCAGCTTCAATGCAGCACTGCGTGCATCTCTGGTAATGGCACGCACACTGTGCTCTGCTCCCCATACCCTAGGTAGAGATTCATTATCATGAGCAAAAACAGTGTTGAATCGATCCTTCATGCGAATCAATGCTTGTGCACTCTCCTCCCTTGCCTTCTTCTCCACAATACTCCTTGCAAATTCGGAAAGACCAATCAAGGCACTTGACTTCTCTTCTTGAGTTTGCTCAAAACCAGCCATTGCTGCAGCCAAGCCTTCAATAGCAACTTGCTTCTCTTGATCCAGCAGCACCCTGATTGATGACCAGGTGTCTGGTGATGCTGCATCCAACAGTGATGACACTGGCTCTGCAATTGCACCTTCAAGTTGCTTCTCAAATGAAGACGTCAGTTCCTGCAGCTTCATGACACGCACAGATTGAGCATGCATGTTGATGTCCCGAATGAGCTTCTCACGGATCCTGGACAATGTTGTTTTCCATGTTGCTCCTGCTTGTACAACATGTGCATCTGCATGCACACCAATAATCACAACAACTATAATGACATTATAGAATCCCTTTTAATTTTTTGTAAGAGATTTGCAAGACTTCAGCCACTGCAAAGAAAAACAGATCACCAAAGAAGAACTGTAGCAGCAGAATCAATTAGTAAAATTCAAGGAGAAGACGCACCTTCACAAGCTTGATCGAAATCAGAAAGTGCAATCTCAGAACAGCATCGCACAACATCAGCAAATCCTTGGTCTGCAGTAATAGGCATTTTTGCTGTCCTCCTCTGCATCTCTTCCTTGAACCTGTTGAAAGCCTGTGCTCGATGATGGGCCACCACAGTTTCATACGAGGGTTGCATCAGATCAAGCGCTCGAGAGATCAGGTAGTTTCTCTTTGCTGTCCTTACTCCCTCCTCAAAGAAAGCAGCCTCGTTCTCATACTCTGCAACATACTTGCTCACAAGAGAGCTCGCCTTCTTCCCGAATAATCCTCCTCCAGCTTCTACAGAAACTACAGTTGCAGCATCAGAAGGATTATTCCTGCTGCTGGAACAAGTTTCCTCCAGCTTCTTCCACTTCTCATCGATGGACAAGTCGTGAAGCTTTTCGTTAGCAATCTCTTCGCACCTCACGGTCGCGACCATCACTTTGTGAGCCGGCAGATCCAAATCCTTGTTCTCCCTGATGACTTTCCAAATTTCGTGCGAACTGAAAGGAAATCCCGTGCCAGGAACCACAGCTCTTCGATCGCCTGCCAAGCCTCCCGGATCTACGGAATTGTGGAAGCGGCTCCTAAGCTCAGAGACTTCCTTCAAGAATTGCTCCTCCTTCTCCTCGTAATTGGCAAGCGCCGTGACTTCCAAGGTGAAGAATTCTTCGATTGGAGTCTCCCTGAACTTGCTTGGCTTCGGCAAGGTGTCCCAGACTTTTCCCACATCTTCCAGCAAGATCGACTGCAATACGCTCAAGGGAGTTTTGGTCCTATCGCGGAGGACAAACATGAGCGTGATCTTCCTGGGAGAGAACAGACGCATCATGACTTGGAACACGGTCTTGAGCAACGGTTTATTGGATGCTTGTTCTCGACCGACGTCGTGACACCATATGTTAATCAACACGATGTCTGCAACAGCCAAGGCGAAAAGAGCACTCTGTTTCTGAAACGCGGTATCATCTTCCCCTCTCTCTCTTCCATCAGTCCCTTCCAAATCCATCACCAGAGTGCAAGGAGTGACGACGTTCAACTCCTCCTGGCATCGCTGCAGCCACACGCCTTTCGTGGTCTGGTCACGTCCCCTCAACGCATCCATCTCCGCAAACTTGGTATTGAACAAATGGTTCAGGAGCGTACTCTTCCCACTACTCTGCGGACCCACGATTGCCACTACCGCGTAAGATAGCCCACACTCCGCAAGCTTCATACTCCTACAAAACTCCACCAAATCCGCTTCTTTAAAATTCCCCGCCTCATCTATCACCTGTATTGCTGCCGCTCCTTCCTGCGCCATAATTCCAAGTCCCCCCAATTTTCCAAAATTCAAACCAATTCTCTCTGCTTCTCGTCGTTGTTGTCCTTCTCCTCCTCCTCGCTCGCGCGCGCGGGCGTGCGTCTCTCTCTCTCTTTCTTTGTCTCCCCTTGTGCGTCTTTCTGTTTGTTCGTGTTTAAGAGCGTGCGCGCTGCCGCTTGTAATTGGGCTCTCGGCGAAGACCCGGTAAACTCTCAGGACCTCGAAAGTTACGGTTGAATATCGGGAACTCAAAAATTACATCTCAAGAACTAAAGGTAAAAAAACTCATGATCTCCAAATCTGTGGACGTAGAAACTAGAAACTGGAAATACCAAAGGGAAGCATCGGCACCTCGAAAATTACACGTAAGGTAAAATGGTGGGGAAGGGCATTGCCAAAATAAGGGCCCGCACTATCAAAACAAGGGCCTGCCTGTGTGAGGTGGCAGTTGAGCATTGCCCAATTTTGGTACTGCCCTTGCCCATGTACTTTACCAAGTGTAAAGAGTGACCTTGCATTTTGGTTTTTACTTTTTTCCCCGCTGAGATTTTATGCTCTGCAAGGCACTCTCTTGATAGAAGAGATAAATCAGAAAAGGTCTTCACGGTAAGAAATCAGGAGACCTAGAATGTAAATGGTAAATACTTGGGACCTCAAAAGTTCTCACCAATAAATTGCTCATATAAAAGAGGGATAAAACTCATTTACGTGACACGTGGAAATCTGCCAAGCGTCAGCTTGCAATTGGGCTCGCAGCAAAGACAATTTAAAACCTTAGGACCTCGAAAGTTGCGGTAGAATATGGGGATCTCAAAAGTTACTCGAGGTCCCAAAGTAAGGTAAAAGAACTCATGATCTCCAAAGCTGTAACTAGAAATAAGTTATCGAAAGGAAGAATCAGCACCTCGAGAATTACTCGCGGTAACAATCCTGGAGACCTAAAATACAGCGATGGTAGAGACTTGGGACCTCGAAAGTTATAACCAGTAAAATTAGTGAACACGTGGCAATCTACCAAGCCTCACTTTTGACACTTGTCAGTCGAATAGATTTCTTCTAAATTGAGAGGGCCTTCTGTCACCTCTTTGTTTTCCCTAAATAATTATCTTACTTTATTTATGTTTGTGATATTGTTTATTATATACAAGTGTGGCTTGTGTCTTTGGCCCAAGTGTGCACTAGTTACCCAACTAATTTTCTCCTTCCAAAATCAGTTTTTGTAATTTAGTTAAATTTCAAAGAATAAAAGATTAGTCAAAAATCAACATATCCTGCACCAAAAAATTCAAAAATTGTGAAATCATCTTCCTATGATCCCACTCATCAAAGGCTTTCCAAGAGTACTAAGAGCGTGCCTCAATTCCCCTAACATTTTGAGTTTTGCTTTTGTTGAGTTGTCAATGACAAAATTGTTCAATATTCAATAACTCTTACATCAAAAGTTTAAACCAACATTAGGCAGGGTACCAAATATATTGTCAGATATTATGATTTGGGTATATATGTATATATTTTTAATTAAAAATCAGTGTATTTATATGATGCACATAATCGAGGTTATGTAAATTTGAAAAATTATATTCTATCCATACCCTTGAATATATGCAAAACATATATGTACTAAGAAGGGATATGTGTGAAAATCTGGGTAAGTCAAATTAGGGTAAGTAGGTAATGAAATTTGATATCAAAATTTGGTTTGTTTACATTTTCGATTTTACCAATTTGTTGGGATGTGTTGTTGCTAATTCTGCTAATTTATTGGAACACGAGGTGAATAAACTATTCCGCATGTCGATCACTTTGATTTTTGCATTCTAACATGGGATTTGTGTATGATCTTATTGGGTTTGGCCTTTGAAAATTGTGTCAATATTTTCAAAATGTGATTATTTAAAAAATTTAATATTAAAAAAATACATATATTTTTATTTATCTCAAATAAGGGTATATGATAGGGGTCTACCATAAATCATAAGTTTTACATACTAAGACCTGATCTAGATGGGGGAAAAAAAAAATTTAAATACCGAGGGGCAAACCAATTGAAAATATATATACCTTTATTTGAGGATGTATCAAAACCAATATGCTCACACAATACTAGTCTAACCATTAAGAAACCACCTTTCTGCACCCCTATTAATTGAGGGGTTTCCTATGGTACCAAGAATGTGGTGGGGGGTGTTATGGTTTGTTGAGATCTCATTGTCACACACAAATTAGATGGATTCATAAATAATGTGGCATGTGCCATTGAGCACATATTGTGAAGTATGTCTAGAAATATTTAGGTTTTAAAATCATAAAATAAATATTTGAAGATTATTGTGCAAGGTATATGCATTTTTTTTCAAATATTGAGTCAAGAATGAAGAAAAATAATCCTTTAGACACAAAAGTGAAAAGAATTTGATATTGTGTTGAGTTTTATTGAATTTTCCAATAATATTACGTTATGAAATGTATTACAAAATTTTACAATAATATCATTGCATAATATGATTAAATTGTGTGAAATTCAATTTCCATAAAAAATGAATATTTGAATTTCCTTGAATTTCCAATGACAAAAATAATCCATAATTCAATCATTCCTTTAGTGGAGGCCTAAACATTACAAAACCACCTTGGTGTAGCCATGCTTGTGGAGAGCTTTCCACTGTTACTAACAGCACCTCCCAATCTCCCTTGAATTATTTTTTTTTTTTATTTATTGAATTTTGAGCCATTGTTGTTTGAAACCAATGTTGTGCATGTATATAGTTTAGAACTCACACTTTGTGTACACATAAATGTACAAGTTGAAACACATAAATCTAAGTGTCAAATTGTGTAAATTGTTTTAAGCCATGTAAAAACAATGTAAATGTAAGTGTAAAACTTTTTATTCTTATATTTAACATTGTGTAAAAATCATGTTAAAAAAAACTAGAAAATGAAACAAAGAATATGCAAAAACATGAAAACTTTGATTTGATTCATTTGAAAGTTTACAAATATTCATTTTTAATTTCCATTTTGATCAGCAAAACAGCATATTTATAAAAGTGACAAAAGGGCATAGAAGTTCAATCAAAGTTGAAGAAGTTCCATGTGTAAATTGAACAAAACATTACCAAAATCATGGATACATGTGCCAATTATGCACACAATCTTCTATGTATGATCTTCAACCTCGTAAGGAAACTCTACACCAGCCTCATTAAACCCATGCACATTTTGGGGTCCTCTTTAAGCCTCAAAGCTAACAATGGGATCATCAAACCAATTTTTAATTAGAAGAACTAGGACATCCAAGTCTTTTTGCACCAGGTCAACAATGACAAAGGCATGTGAGAATGCTTACAATAAAAAAAAGTCTCTCTATTTCAATATGACTACCATGTGTCACTAAAATTGCTCTAGCTAAATAGGCAACTATTGAAAATTACCCTTCATGTTTTAATTAGTAAATTGTCCTTTCTTTCTTACAATGGCACATAAATGTGTGGGAGCAAAATAATCCTCAGCAAACTTGCACTTACACACATATTCCCATTAAATTAACTTGAGGTTTGTAAATTGTAAACAAAAAAAACAACTTTCAATTTATTTTTCTTTACAAGTCTTTCAAATAAGTAAAGAAAAATAATTCTTACAAGTGTTTAAAACAAGTTTCAATCTTGGACACCCTTATTCCAAAAACAACATTAGTGTTGTGCATAATTTCTTGCACAACACTTGTAAAGGAATTTGATTGTCTGTGGAGTTTTTGGTATTATAAACTCTTAAAGGTTGGGAGGAGGAATGGCTATTGTATGCACAAGCAATCTCAATTGCTAAAAAATGGCCAGCATAGTCTCCCACTAAACTTAAGTCCTTGAATTTGGATCTAACATGAAAGCAAACATGTTATGGGCTTTAGCAAACTTAAAAGAATCCATGAAATCAAGGAAGGGCCTACGAACAATAATCACTTACTCTTGCATGTTAACACCAAATTGTTTCACCTTGGTGTCCATATCCATGTCTTTAACAACATCAACTTTTGCTTGCAATTCCAATCTATCCTTGGAAAGTTGCACATATAACTTGATCACAAACACAAGGACATCTAACAATAGCCGATACCCACAATGTTGGTTAAATACACAAGTAATCACAAAAAAAAAAGTGCATCACAAATTGCACCAACAATTGCCCAAGTTTGTGTGGAAGAATCTTGTTTGGTTAAAGCTTCCATGTAGCAATTGTTGCAATTGATATTGTAGCTTGATAGGGTAAACATTGCTCAAACATGGCAACTTTGGATGTAAAACATGTCTTCATTGAAGTTACTAGATTCCATTCAAACAAACTAGAATCTCAACATGCTTGCTTCCATTTTTTTGCCCCTTTGTGTACAATGGACAATGAACATAGAAAATCAATTTATTCAACATTTGACAAACTACAAATTCTTTCATTGTCAAAAATCAAAATTGTCAACATATATATTTGATTTTTTTGGCCATGTGATGCAAGCTCCAAGGGATGTTTGTGCAAATTTCACACTAATGAAGCCTAGGTTCTTGAATTTCGTTTCATCATTGGTCAATACTAAGCTACCTTGCTCATAGCATGTCCAAAGCATGAACCATCAAAAGGAGCATGCAAATTTAATACTTCACATGAAATAACAAATTCCAAAATTGTGGTCATGTTCCCCAAATTGGTTGCTTTCGTCTTTTCAGGTCAAAGTGTGGTTGGGGTACCAAAAAAGACTATCTCATTAAATATCCAGTGGACCCCCTCACTTGAACATGTCATTGAAACTTAATGGCACATTTATATTGAAAGTTTGTTTTTTTCATAAATACATACATTATTAAGATACTATTTTATGCATAACATTTCAAATTTGAACAACTTTAACAATTCTTAATGAGTCTTAGAAAATTTTCTAGGACATTGTTTCATTAAAAAAAAGGTTCAAGGACCCATAAAAAATGTCTAAACAAATTATTTTGCCTTAAGATTCTTACCACAAACATCTTAATTACTAATGTATATAGAATGTTCAAATGTGACAAAAACCAAATGCCCTATTATAGTGTACAAAGTTTCAAAATGTGAAATTTTTGGGAATTTTGGGCCTTTGATAAAACATGGCCCACATTGGATAAATTTCATAAATGAAATCAATAGATACTCTAAATGCCTATATAAAAATTGGAGAAAATTTATTTCATTTGACATGAGATAAAAAGGGGAAATTTAAGATAAATCATAAGTTTTATGAAAAAAAAGGTGAATTTCACTAGTAGAAATCCTATTGTTTGCAACTAGTCATTATAGAACTATGTGTAATTAAGTGTCATTTGCAACTACATTAGTTACATGTGCAACTACAAAATGAATATTGTATAATTTTTGGGCCATACAATTGTGTGTGTAATTAACATGTAGTTAATTGTGTGTACAAAATGAACATGTGTCATAAAAATCATGGGCTAAGCTAATACATTCTTAATTTAATACACTCAATATATTTACTTAAGTTATATATAAAAATCTTATGGCTTTAATATTAAGGTTAAACCCATATTAACTAATGCTACCCAAAGTAAAACATTGGTTAAACCTAAGTTAAACCCACATTTATCAAGGTTAAACTAACCATGGCAAAATTAATTTAATCATAATTAATTTAATAAAATTTAGTTTATATATATATATATAATAGCTAATCATATATTTAATTATTAGAAGACTATTATAATTATACTTATTATTATTATTTAATGACTATAATTTTAATTTTGACTATATTATTAGTTATGGTAATATATATTTGGCTAATTAATTACATTAATTTGCCTATAAGTACCCTAGTTCGGGCTAGTTACTAACCTAAGTTAGCTATTAATTTAAAATAAGTAATAATATTATAATATTATTGATCATTAATTATTATAGGTAGTCATGCTTATTAAAATATTATTATAAATATCAATATTAATATTAATATTATTTATCCAATTAATTAATATCCAATTATATTATATTATATTATATTATTCTCACATATTAAGTTTTATTACTTATAATATAATAAATTTAACTAATAGGTAAACTAGGTTAATATGGCATAAGTAATATGTAGTATTTGCATGTGGTTGCAACTACATTTGTTGTAATTGCAATTGAATTTTTTATCCCATATTTTTTGTTTTGGATTCCAAGTGTGCACACTATATTATAAGTAAGTGCATTTGTCTTGTTCACAAACTTAATACCAAATGCCCTTTGGGATGGGCCAATGAAAGAGGTTCAACCTTAAAAGCTAAACCTAAACACAAAATTGGATTATTTTAAACCTACCTACCTAACTTAATCCTACCATACTATGTACTTACAACCTACCTATGACCAACCTACCTACCTGCTGAATTAATTAAAAAATAAAATCAATGGGCTTTTTAAAATTGTCATGTGTTGCCACGTAATTAACCTTCACAAATGGACACGTGTCAAAATTTAATTCACATTTTATTGGATGGCCGAAATATTATGAGTTTATTAATAATAATGAATATTGAAATAATGTTTAAATGCCATGTGTCACCATATAATTGACCTTCACAAATGAACACATGTCACCATGGACAATTCATGTAAAATAATATAAATGTATAAAATATAAATTCATTCCAGATATATTGGCCACATAAATATTGTCGTATGTAACTGTTGGTCATGTGCAACTTGTCTTATGCAACTATGGGGTCTAGTAATTGTATGTGTCACATGCAATTGAAAATTAGATGCATACGAAAATTGCAAAATGATTGTTTTCTTCTAATGTTTGGGGAACCTTGGAATGAGTCCTTATGTTTCAAATGGGTATGCCAACCATGCTTGAACCCTTTCACATATAACACAAGATTTTGAAAGTGATACCAAAATTTTCAAACATGGCCTTCAATTGTTTTACTAACCCGTGCCCAATAGTATCATTGGCTTCAAAATGGCCTTTTGTAACATGTTGAAGCTTCCAATTTATGGATAAAAAGTTTATGACAAGAACAAAGGTATCATACTATCCCTTGCTCATCCACAAATCAAATGTAATTGTGATAGTAGGTGTAACATCTAGTTGAGGTTGCACATGCAAATCCAAATAGAAAGCAACCACTGCAGGAAGGATCTTTTCAAACAATGCCTTTCAAAGAGGGAAAGCTAACTTGGATCAAGCTTCAAAGCCAACCTACACATCCATGTGTTTTCACAAGTTTTTAAGAGGAAAAACCAAGTCTACCAAGAAGAGTTCCTAAACATCCTCTTGTTTCTTATGATGAATTTTGCTTCCAAAAAAAGTACAAATTACACTTGGTGCTACTTTTTGATATTTCTTGGCAAGCTACACAACCTTGTTACATCCCTTAACACTTTTTGATTGTGACCTTATCTTCTACATCAATAAATTTTCCAACATGTTCATTAAAAAGCTCAAAATGTTCAACATGTTGTTTCATAGAACTCGTCCCAAATGATGTGTTGTAGAAATGATTCCCTTCTTCCTTTATTTCTTTTTAATGTATGGAGGACATGTGAAAAAAATTAAATGCATTTTAATTGTTGTATTTGGTCACAATCAAGTTGATCCTTATTGTTCACAACAAAAAATGCCCATGGAACAAACTTCTAACTCCAAGTAGCCCAAAACTTAATTTGCTTGTGTAATAAGGCTTATTCATGATTGGGGTTCTGAAAAAAGAAAAAGGACTCTAAGACTTTTGTGGGGCTACTTTTTGCAAATAACATTTATTTAAAACAAATTTAAATGAGAAAATTTGAATAGTCCAATTTAAAATAATTCATTTAATGGTAGTGAGTTTTCACATTCATACATAATTGTGTATCAATATTTTGGTTTATAGCTAGAAACACAAAAAATCCCAAAATGAGTTTCAATGGACAACTAAACAAGATGGCAAGATTATTTCCTTCACATGTGACCTACACCTAAAGCTAAACATTTTGAACCTATTGAACATAATTTTTTCATCAAATGGTTTAAAAAATGAGTCTTTTGTTTTGCAACCATTTTCTTTAAAATATTAAAACTTTGAAATTTTTGTATGATTTGATTTTTCATCAAATTCATCCAATGAACATGTATTTTCATAGAAAGGGGCATGTTTTTTATGTACAAAGAATTTGAAAACAATTGTATGACTTTATGCATTCCTTTTGATTCCATTAGAAAAAAATGTAGTTTAAACACTTGATATAATTAATTCCCTATGCCAAAATGTGGTTTCTATGACTAAGACATGGTACGACCTATTGCCCAAAATAGTCATGTAGTTGTAACTAGACTTGAATCATAATCATTTTGACAATTATAGTCATAATTATGAGTCTTTGACTACAAATATGACTACATGACTAATGTAACCATATCAAAGTAATTATTTGACCTTGTTTTAGCAAGTTTTTTAAAAAAACTAAAATACATATCAACATGGTCAAATTTGTATTAGAAACCTAACTTAATTTAATTTACATTAATTTAATCTACTTTAAATAATTCCTAGTTTAATATGTTTTAACCTAGTTTAGTATGAATTAATCTAAACCTAGTTTAATTTAAATTAATTTATTTTAATTTAATCCAATCCTAATTTAACCCACTTAAGGCTAATTCACCCTAAGTAGCTTATATAGTTTATCTTAAATAACCTAATTTATTAAATAATCTTATATTTAACTTAATGTAACATATTTTAACATATGTAAGTTAATTTAGTTTAATTTAACCAAATGTAACCAACTTTAGCAACATTTAAATTTTGCCAAGTTTAGCCAAATTTAAACTATTTAATTCAATTTAACATAGTTGGCTTCAGTTCCAACAAAAAACATTATTTTCCAAAACATTTCAAATTTAGCCAAGTTTAATTAACCATGTTTAGCCTAAGTGTTTTCATGTAACTTGATTTCACAAAATTTAACCAAATTTAATTTTAGTATCAAAGTTTAACCTAAATGTTTTACTTTATCCAATTTTAGCTTAATTTATGAAATTTTAGCTAAATACATAACCAAATTTAACTTAATTTTTTTTAGGTTTAACTAATTTTATTCAATTTCAAAAAAATTAATCAAATTTAAATAAAATTTTGCTAGGTTTAACCAAATTT
>Ga0116227_10004003_pt1 | contig 32293 bp, 16 predicted proteins | sample S1TSphgellanicum_FD_89693 | JGI IMG/M metagenome (GOLD analysis project Ga0116227, IMG submission 89693) | Host-associated microbial communities from peat moss isolated from Minnesota, USA - S1T2_Fb - Sphagnum magellanicum MG | ecosystem: Host-associated > Plants > Peat moss > Unclassified... | reverse complement strand
TAAAGATAATGTTTGAATGGTCTATCGCCCAAAAGCAAAAGAAAGTGATCCAAAACGAGAGCATGATGCACCATGGTTTCCCAAGACCAACATCATTCAGGAGTACATATACTATGAAGGAGTGGAAAGACATGGAGGTTGCTAATGATTATAATGACTAGTTGTTTACAACTTTGAAGAGTTAACCATTTGGAAGGGGGATAAATGGGAAAGTGTGCTTGTTGCACTTAAGGATTGCATAGTGCATATAAGTGTATATGTATACATATGTGAAAAGGAGTCCTTTGGTTATCTAATGTTGACAATCCATAAGATTATGATTGGTCCGTATATAACATATGAGATCACGACATACTCCACATGTCTTTAGGAACTTCCAAGCGGAAGTGCAATTACTTTCAAAAGCCCGCTTTTGTTCTATGTTTATTTGTTTCGAACATAGGTGGGAGAAGATGTTATAAAGAAGGTACTAGGAAGCAATCGGCCACACAATACAATCTAAAGGAAGGCTTCCACACATAAGGAAATTTGCCAAGTATATAAGCAAGAAGTTTACTTGCAAGCACTCCGAAATATTCTTCAATTGTTGATTGTAGACAAGGTTTCCATTGTTAGTATTTTTGGTGGTGGTGCATTTTCGCATCTTACATTAGTAAGTTAATTATTTGAGATAATGTATTATTCATGCTTGTGTAATAATTTACAGTATAGTGATTTTCACTCCCTTTCATTGGTACATTACAAGACTTGAAAAGTAAAATTTTTGAGCTTTTGCCTTTTGGATTCAGTCACAAAGGTGAATAGGCAATGTCAATCTGTCTTCACATGGTATCTAGGTAAATCTTCAATCAAAGGATGAAATGGAGGTACTGGAGCCAAATGTGGATGAAGACAAGGATGATGGAAAAGAAGAGGACACTAAAATTAAAGAGTAATGAATTAGGAAGAAGTAGAAGATCATCTAGAAAATCTTAGTTAATGGGGGAAGTAGATACATCAAAAGACTTAAGTCATTGCATTCAAAAAAGCCCTTTAAGAGAAGATTTTGAACAAGTGAGGTGAGAAAAAGGAAAGGAGCCTGCAACCTTCGAATGAAGTAAGGTGTCCAATGAAAAAACCTTGAAGTTGGATGGGAATTTAATGATTCCATTTTGAACCTTGCAAATTAAGAGACAAAATTGCCTCCCTTGAGTTGTGTTGTTAATATAAACTTTTCAATTGAAGAGAAAATTCTTGTAATCCAAGCTAGTGAACAAATGCTTTGCTTGATGCACCCAGAAGAAATGAGCCTGACTAAAAAGAAGTAGGGAAATATGACGTACAAATTATAGTTATTTGAGATAATTCTATTCCTTTGAGTTCTTATTAGGGAAAAACTCCTTTGTAATAAGGATCATGATATTCTTCTTTAATTTTAGTAACTATTTCAATGTAATGTTGAGGGAATTTTTTCTTAATGAAATTCTTCGTCATTCTGTAAATTGCCAAATGTTTTTTCCTTTTCGTTTTCTAGAATTGAGTAACATGTATGTTGTTGCTTCCTTGTTGATAGAGAGGAATTGGGTAGCCACCCGATTGTGGACTTGTAAAAACCAAAATTTTGATTATACGTAATCTCATGAAAATGGGATTAGGTAGTCACCTAATTCTGTTTTGGAAATTTTTATTTTGGTGTAATAGCAATTTTTGGAGTTCATGGAATTGGGTGGCCACCCAATTCTATGTGTGGAACATACATCTATGTTGTGATTTAATTTTGGATGGGTTAAAATTGGGTTGTCGCTCAATTGTACATTAGTATTTCAAATGTTATTCATGATTTATTTTATTGTGATAAAATTTGGGTGACTACCTAATTTTAAATTCTTATGCTATCATTTTCTTTTGTCTACTACTTTGTGTATATTGCCAAAAAGTGGTTTTGAAATTTTAAGGAGGATGTAATTTTTTTCTTTTTGTGTTTAAAGTAATGATTGAAAGTTGTTGAAGTTGTTCTCATTGTTGGTGAATCTTCGAAGACATGATATTGCTTCCAACTTCTTTGAATCTTTCTATTTGATTCTAGGATCTTTTTTTTAAAAATGTAATTTTTTGAATTTTTTTAATCTAAAAAGATATAACGACAAGCTTGGAGTGAAGGTCCTCTTCAGGATCATATTACTAGGTTAGGCGAAGGAGTTTCATCTTTTTTGACCAGGGTTGACGTTGAAGTGGAGGCTCTTGACATGGATGTTCATGCCTGGTTTTGCTCATTTGGATTGCTAAATGTACTAAATCCACAATTGAGTTGGAGGTGAGTTTTGTGGTTTGGATGATATTTCATAGGCTATTAATTTTCTTTTAGAATGATGTACTAAATTAGCATTTTTCATTCATGCTTTTACATGTCATTGACAAATTTCCTATTTTATTTGACAAACAATTGAAGAGGACTTTAGATCTTGATGGAGTTATAGCTGAAGTCAATGCTTCAACAATGTTGGAGTACATGGATGACAATGTTGAAATTCTTTCATTTGCAAATGTTGTCGTTGGATCATGATCTCTTGAGATGAGTAGTTTTCATTTATACTTGACTTAAATTGAGTTCTTTTGGGTACAAGCTTCCAAATAATTTGGAAGATGGGGCCTATAACTAGACATGGAAAACCATCAATTCCCTTTCAAACTTTTGTTTTGAAGCTTGGGTTGAAAGAATTTCTTGAAAGATTTATTGCATAGTTCATTATGTATAAATCGTATGCATCCCAACATCATAATATCAATAATTATTTGGATCAATTTCAATAGGAAACTAGAATAGTTGTTGCCCCACCAAGATAGTTGGCAAGGACTCTTGCACAAAAAATCCTCATTTTTTGAATTCTAATCTTGAGAAGCCTATTTTTCACAAAAATTTAGCATTTTCTTCTCTAAATATTCATATGCTCATGATAGGAACACATTGCTTGTTGACAATACTTGGTACAAGAGCCTATTTAATGGGCCATTTAATGTGATTTATGTCGAAACATTTGAGAAGTCTGGAAGAAATGATAATTATTTGCTGGGAAATGTTCTCCCACACATGGAAACTTTTCATTTTTCAAAACTTAGTGTTCCCACTCTTGTTTAGGACAACCCTTTTGGTAGCAATAGTAAACATATTAGGTGGAGAAATCCTACATACAAAGCATTATTTGAAGGTTGTACTAGTAGTTGTGATCTGTCATATTGTACAAATGTGAGAAAAAAATGAAGAATAAGTTGTAATCTTACTTATATAAAATAATTGGGTTCTACTTCTTGATTTGGTTATTCCTGATTGGCTAGAGCCCCCACCCCCCTCCCTTGAGAGCTGTGAGTGGAAGTATGTAAGCCTTGCATCTTAGTCACGAGCAGCCCACTAAATTAATAGTGTCTTTGCCAACCTTTAATGGGAGGGCTTATTTGCCAACTCATGCACTACATTGTTATGTGCAAGAAGATTGGCCCATTGCTCTTAAAAAAATGAAACTATGGAAGGTCCTCAAAATAGAAGGTTCTGTTTTGATTTATATAGTTCCTCCCCTTGGGCCCACCTATATAGGTGAAAGGAGAACAACATTTGCCAAAACACATAGGTTAGAAATGAGGTGTTTATATGGATAATATGTTGGGGAACACATTGTGAACTTGAAGAACATTTCAGGAACCCATTAGGAACTTAAATGGAACACCGTGGGAACACATTAGGAAACAAGGAAAACTGAAAAAAAATCTTCCATCCCCCCCCTCCCCCCCCATTAACTTTTTAAAAAAAAAAGCAAGGCACCTTGGCCTATCCTATTGGTTGAAAGGAAAATAAATCCTCTCCCCTCACCCCTGCCGCCCCTAATAAAACTTGCATGGAAAGTCCAGTGTCCAATGTCCGAGTGGACATTGGACAATCCACTTTCCACACCAAATACAACTTGAAAAAAAAAACCTCCCCTCTAACATCCCAACCCTAAACCCAAAACTTAAAAGGAAAAAAACCAAGGCACCCTGAGAACATAATTGCATTTCCCATTGGCTGGATGAATTTCTCTCCTCAAGAGGGTTCATCACAATTTTTCGCCTAGGCTAATACCCATTGCAATGAACACCCCAGGTATATAGGTGAGAAGGGGAGGATTTTGGGCAAAACATATGGGTTTGAAATCGGGTGCTATTGGGAACATCCTTAATGCAAAACAAGAATTATGGAAACTCAAATATTTCACCATGCACAAATATAATCTTCACAAAACCCTCTAAAAAAAACAAAATCCTTCAAGATATTATAACTCTATCAAACCATGAAAACCATTGGCATTTACTTGCCTGAACCTGTTTTCACCCACGGCCAATTGTATGTAGCTCTATCACGAGCTACGTGTGTGAATGACATCTTTGTTTTTTGCCCGAATGGCAAGACGACGACCAATGTTGTTTATACGGACTTGTTGCGATGATCTCTCTTCTCTATTTATTGCGTGTTTTTCTCTCTCAATGGGTCGAAATTCCCACATCCAAATCACGGGTTGAAATTCCTTGCATTGGATGCAAAAATGGCTACAATGGAAGCTACTTTCATGATGTGTGGTTGTTGAAAATAAAATGCTCTTAAATTCTTACTGTCCCATTGAATAAAAACTATCCCAACTTAAAATTGTTAACCAAACAATTTTCAAGGTCCTGTCAATCCTTTCTTGTGATCATTTTGCTTACGAAATGGGTTTACCGACTAATATGTTTTATAAAATTTTGAACATTGCAAGTTGTTCCTTTATGTGTTTATATGGTCCTAAAATAAAAATTGTCATATCACTTTATTGCATGGTTCCCTATTGGGTGGCCATTTGATTCCAGAAGTTGAATAGAGGATCGGGTGGGTGCTCGATTCTCAGAAAACGAATAATATAATGTATTGAATTTATTGACGTCAATTAAACTTGAAGGTTTAAAAACATAGCATTGGAGGAAACTTGTTTCAGATGTAAAGATAAATAGTGAAGTGTCGGATATGATTCCTTGTAATTTGTAGGATAATCCTTTTAATTTGTGGGCTCCCTTAATGTTTTATTAACTTGGTCAAATGCCAATTCTAATCAATATGATTTAATTATATTTAGGAGTGAGATGATTAGCCCTACTTGAAGATAAATTATATATTATGGAAAATTTATATGTGTTGAAATTTTGGAAGATTTGATATTTTTTTGTGTTTGGTTGTACTAACTTGTGTTGGTTGGTATGTCCTACTTTTGTGTTCATTTGCATCAAGTTTCTGTGTATGTTTGCATTTTTGTTCACATCCTTCTTTGCCAAGAAAATTGTTCATTTTTAGTGTAAATGGTGTTTTATGTTATTTTACAAGGAAAACAACAGGTTAGGGGGAGAAATGTTGTTAACAACAAAGTGGAAGCAAGAGCTGGAGTTTAACACTTTTTTGTTCATGTTTTTAAAAAAAATTATATTGCAATTTGGTAATGCATGTTAGTGGATGTTGTCAGGGATATTCTTATTTTGTTATTGCCACAAAAGTTGATCAACCAATTTGTTTTCATTTGGGGGTATGAATAGTGCTCTCTAACATCAAGTCAAATCATAGCCAAAATTTACTATTGTCTTAAGGATTTAAGTCATGTGTATTTTGCTTGTCAAGGATTACCTTATGGGAAAGAAGACTAGACATTGTTCATTAACAATGAACAAAGCAAGGCTCTTAGAAATTCCAAGTTCAATGGATTTTTTATTTATTCTTTTAGAAGACATAAGTTATCCAAAAATAAGGTCCAATGGTTGGACCTTGCATCTTGGTTGTGGCCAACATTGATTAAATTACCTTTTGCAACTTTAGTTCAAATGCATTTTGAGACCATTGCCAAGTATTCAGAGTCATGTTTGAATTTGTCTTTGCCACATATTGTTGGTTCATGCAGTACATGAAAAGTGATAGAGGGGATTGTGGAATTACTCAACTTTCGTTAAGCATGATCCATTTTGGACCTAGTCAATTGTCTTTAAAATTCTTCACATTGTGCTTTCATCCTTTGTTTACATGAAGGCTTCAACTACCAAGTTTTGTTTATAGTGGGTTCGACATGTTGTTTGCAAATTATGCAACGATGTTTGTAGCTTGAAAGGCAGGGTGCAATGTTGTCCAATCGGATTCCTATTTCGAGATAATATTAATGTTTCAGTTTATCTTATTGTTTGATAATGGCCACCATTTTTAAGGTTTGAAGGTTTGAATTTTAGATGGTTCATAATTTGAATATTGTTGCCTATCATTTTATTAAAATGATAGATTTTGAACGCATGATGCATTGAACTATATTTGGTTTAGTTATATGTAATAAAATTTGTGGAACTTTGATCCTCCCTATTTGATGTTGGAAATACAATGTTGTGTTAAATGTTATTAATTGTTGGAAATTGGTTTGCAAAGGATTACATGATCATTCAGTTATCATCCAATTTTTTGTGTGTGGTAAGAACCAAGTGTTTGTCCCGTGTTAGTCCAATTATTTTTCCTCATTCATTACCTTGGAAAAAACCATGTTGCCATCTAGTGTTAAATTTTCCTTTTTTTGTTTAACTTGGAAAAATTTGTGTGGCCATTCGATGTTAGTCCAATATTTAATATCATTTATTAATTAACTTGGGAAAAACTATGTGGCCATTTGATTCTAAATTATCCAAACAATTGTTCTTTATTAATTGGATTGAGAAGGACTAGGTGGCCACTTGGTTTTAATCCATTGAACAATCATTCTTTATTCATTATATTGAGAAGGCCACTCAGTTATGATCTAAACAATTGTTTTTATTAATTGCATTGAAAAAAACCAAGTGGTCACCTAGTTTTAATCCAAGCAATTATTTTCTATTAATTATATTGAAAGGACCAGGTGGTCACCTGGTTGTAATCCAAGCAATCGTTCATTATTAATTGCATTGAAAAGGACCAAATGGCCACATGGTTCAAATTTTGCATAGTTGTTTTACAAGTTCAAAATTGTGTATGGTTATTATTGGATAGTCCTAAAGTTTGAAATTAATTAAATACATGTTATATGGTCAGATAAGTGAAACAATTGTCAATTTAGGTCAATTAAACCATATATGTTTAATTAAATGGGACATGTGGACATTTATGCATCCTTGAATAACACTTACTTAATGTGTGTTGAAGTGCAACTTGATTATTGAAATTATGTTCATTGAAAAATGATGTACCATGTACTCTAGTAAATTAAATTTTGAAGGGTACTTGAAGGATAATCAAACTTTAAAAAAACATTTAAGCTATTTAACATTAATTAATGGTTACTTTTTATTACAATTTAGTGTTGGATCAATCCAACATGGTTTTTTCTTGAGTTTTATAACAACTATCCATTGTGATGAAGCTTTAGGTTTTAAAGAATTGTCAAATACATGTTTTGTTCTACTACTTGACCATTGCCATCCACAAAATTGTTGTAGTTCTTTTTTTTCTTGAAATTCAAAATACACAAAATTAAATAATGGTTACAATTACTAATGCTACGTGTTAATGTGATTACATGTTACAAGTTAAATTGTGATTTGTAAGATGTTGATAATGTTTTATGGGAACACCCTTTTTGGAAATTTTTAATGTTTTCAAAGTTAATAATATATACATTTGCAACACATTTTCAGTTTTCAATGGAAAATGAATATTATTTCAACCATTCTTCCTTTGATGAGGATTTCACCCATTTCCAATTAGCTTGTTTTCATTGTAGTTTTTTCATGAAAAACTATGATGAAGTGAAATTTATAGGTAGGTTTAAGTTCATTCCTTAACAGTGTAAAAGAATATATGTCTACCTTGTAGATGTAAAATCCTTGAAAAGTATGAATACTTGAATCCTCCCCCTTGTATGTGTCTAAAATATTATTCAATGTCAATGCTAAATTTTTAATGCAATTAATAATTCACAACCAATTGTTAAACATTAGCAAATGAAATAAAGGCTTGAAAATTATAAAGAAATTAACGGTTGGGGGGGGGATGTTTTACTTGGAGTGGTTTAAAATAGGTTCACCAACTAGTGAATTCAAATTTTATAATAGCTTTTAATATTCAATTTTGAAATATTTCTCAACCTTTTGTATTAACAAACCATTTATAGATACATTTTTAAGGATTCACACCCATGCTTGTCAATTGTCAACAACATATGTAATTTGTTTAGACATCCAATGTCCTATTTCATTGAAATTTTTTAATGGGTTGTGGTTAGTAAAAGAAATCATACTTTTATATAGGGTCATATCTTCCCCTTCATTTGACCCCATTAGTATTTCTTTAGGAAATTTTTGATGTAACCAATGTTATGGACACCATCATTGGTCCATATCACCATTCTTAACATCATCACCAACATCATCATGGATGAAGTTCATTCACCACCAACTTGTAATTAACTTGTAGTTTATTTACAATTGATTTGTAATTGATTTATAATTGGCATGTAGTTCATTTGTAATTCACTTGTAATTTATTTATGATTCATCTATAGTTAATTTGTAATTCATTTGAAGTTCACTTGTGGTTCACTAATTCACTTATACTTTAAGAAGGTTCTTTGGATATTGGGCATATAAAAGTCTTGATAGAATGTTTTTAGAACTAAATCTTGAAAGGGGTATAAATAAAGGTAAGACCCCATACCTTTAATTTATTCAACACCAATCTAATGTATGCTCTTCCACCATAGCTTTGTTCATTTCATTTCATGTTTGTCCAATTTCATATGTTGCATTAAAAAAATAAATTGTTTGCACTTTTCTTACAAACTTTGTTTTCTTCTTTTTATTTTCATGTTTTGTGTTTAGATTAAATTTAGGCTTGATTTTTTCATATACTTTTTTTCTTTTTAGATACCATAGAAATTCCTTAATCTTTGTAATTTCATGCCCGTGATAGCCAAAGTTCACTTCATCCACAGAAAGATGTAAAAAAAGTGATCCTAATTTCTAAGAAGACTTATCCAAATCTAGTTATAAACCAAATTTTATACTTCTAACTACATGTAAAAAACTAAATTGAAAATCCGAGTGATTTTTTTACTTTTCCTTCACTTTTGGTGAATGGAAACCTCAAATTTTACTTTATGTTTAAAAAAAAATTAACTTGCTCTTTGGCAAATCATTAGGAAAAAAAGGTTGGACCCCACTAAACATTAATAGACTTAGTAGATGTGGGTGTTCTATACAATATACATGAAAGGTAGTTGCACACCAAGGTGAACCAAAAATGACACATGTAGAGGCCATAAAACACAAGGAAAATGACTTTTGGCAAGGTATTAAATTACATTTTTAATGGATTTTTAAAATTTAAAATTTAAAATTTTCTATTTGGAAAAAATGATGTATTATACTAATTTCCTTTCTTGTAAAAAATATGCTCACAATTCTTTGGTTTCAATAAGTTATGGATTTTATTTATATTGGTAGTTTAATGAGGATTCATCAAATTAAATATAAAAAATTTCATGTTGAACCTTTATTTTAACATTGTAATAACACCATGATTATACTAGAAGAACACTAAACTTAACATTTATGTGTTATTTAATATGAATCCCTAAATGTTCTTTTATGGACTACAACTGGGGAGGCTTGCATCATTTCAAAAGTACATCCCATAATGAAATGATGACATTTTATCACCAAATTTTTTTTCTTAGTATGTATTTACAAGTATGTTACATTGGTTAGATGAACCCCTTCCAAACATTTAAGGTTGATCCAATTTGTATTCTAACACCTTATCTTGGCATTTGAAAAAACTAATTTTTTGATAATCCATTTATAGACTATCTAGTGAGTAATCACCTTGAAATCCCACATGATTGGAATAAAATGGAATATTTGTTAAAACCTATATTTTTATCTTTTAAACCTAATTTAATGTTTGAAAATCATGTGAGTCAAAATAAGATTTGTTTGGTTCAATACATGGGTGCATTCATGGTTGGGGCACCACAACAAGAACCATGACACCCTTTTGTCCTCTATCTTGATTAAAACTTAGCAAATGAGTGTTATGAGATGTTAAACAATGAAAGGGGGATATGTATGTTTAGGCTTTCAACTAATAAGTGTTATAATGAATGAATCAAATCAATTGAACAACTTTTGAATGTCATGTTCAAGTATAAACCAAAATGGAATGCAAGATTACAAGACATTTCCAAAAATGACATATTTCCACTTGGAGTGCCAAACCTTATTAAAAACATAAAATAATGTCCTATTTTCTACACCCATGTCTCCTATACTTCTTTACAAACCTTTGGAATGTAATTTTGTAATTAACATAATTAATTTGATTGTTTTTATTAACACAATATTTTTTATGAAAAAAATCCAAGATTTTAGTATCAATTCCACAAATGTTGGTGATTTATTATATTAACAATTTATGCCATCATATAGAACATAATTTATTATATTTGTGGTTAAAAAAATATGGAACAATTTGAACAAATATTGTTAATAATGTTAAGTCCTTTTCAATAGTCTTGCAAAGTGGGACATAGGTCTCGAGCCATATTTTAGGACACTTAAGGACATTTTTTAATTATCTAAATCATTAAAAGCCACCACCACTTTAATTAAAAATTATGTGAGTATTTAATTAAAAAATACTAATTAAATGATTTTGTAAATGCAAGGGTGATTCAAAATAGTGCATTGACAATGATTTTTAGGTTGAGACATTCCTTTTGTGTACCCCAACCTTGAATGGACCCACATGCTTTAGGGTCTGACCATGTTAATGGGAACCACACCCACCCCCTTAGACTTATGCTTTTTCATTGTTTTGTAAAAAATATTCTTAGAATCTTTTCAATACATCATTAGATCTTTTAATAAAAATCTTTGAAGTATTTTTAATATTATTATGTTAAGGTTTATATTAAAATATTTCCAAAACTATGTCATTTAAAAAATTCAAATTGTGCTTTGTGTGTTTTTAATGCTTAATTTCCATTTAAAAACATTGGTTACATAACATAAAAAATGTTTTGGTGTATTTATTATTCATTAGATTGATTCAATTTTTTTGGATATGTATACCAATATATTGAAAATAATGTTGTATGAAAACAAGTCCATTTGTAGTTATTTTCTTTTTTTTACAATTAAAAATGTGCAAAATTAAATAGTCAATACAATTGCTAATGGTCCATACTAGTGTGACTACACCTTTTATGCCTTTTGGCAAATACAATTTCTATTGTGCTTTTGCATCTCATTCCACTTTGATCAATTTCAACTTACAAAAGAAGAACACATGGACATTATTTACATTGGATTTTATTTTAATGGCAATTTAAGAACACGTCTTCTTCTCTTGTTGAGATTCATTGACTACATGCATTTTATGTAATTTGCAACCATTTTAATTTGATGTTAAGTTTATGGTTAGTGAAATTGAAAACTGGTTGACATGTAGAACATCATGGCAAGTTATATATGTTCACATGTTTACAAAAGTGCAAGGAAATAAAAAAACCAAAAAACACACTGAAGATAGGAAAAGACTACCTATAAGACTAGGTTAAAACTTTACATGGTCTAGTTTACTAATATTGGTTAGTGAGACTGAAAAGTGGTTGACATGTAGTATCTAGGGTATGAGTTGCATGGCACCTCCAACATAAGCTCTTGGAATTGATGTAACCCCCAAACATGAAACATGAAAGCATTTTGAATTTTTGAAGTGTACATAAATCAAATCAAGGATCTACAATCATTACGCTAAAACATGGCATCCATGATTTGAACATATACAACTAGTGTTCCAATTTAATCATGTAGTAATATATGTCTTGCAACTATGCCATTTTTACGACTATAGTCATTTTCATGTCTACATGACTCTACATGACTATAGTCATATTTTAAAAAATATTATGTGTGTCAATGACTTTGTTTGACCAATTTTTCAAAATTAAAAAACCTTGATGGGCGGCTCATATTTGCAAATTGAAAATTTTCATTCACATTCAAAAATAATAATGCATTGATATTATACATTTTCTTTTGGATGCAATCACTTTGGTGCAAAGTTAAGTCCACAAAAGTGAACCTAGCTTGGATCTAATGGTATAGTGTACATGATAATATAGTTTAAACTAAATATTACATAAACATATTACTTCTACAACATATTTTTTTGGTGAAGCTTGTTATTATATATGTTAAGGCTTGTTTAAAATTTTCCTTTTTTTCAAACTGTGGTTTTGAAATTTTGGCAAAATTTCCCATATTTTGGGATTCAAGAAAAATTGCACATAAAAAATGAAAATGTTGAACTTGTTCCAATTTTATTTGAACCACATTGTGAATATTCATTCAAAAAACACTCAATTTGGGACTCTTGTGCAAATGTTTATTTTGATGAATATCTTCCTTAAACTTGTTGACCTTAAATAATGATAGATAATCCTATTAATGATATCCAAAGGATTTCAAAAGAAATCCACATGCCCCCAAAATGGCATTGTTTTGCAGGTTTTCATATAATCTTTATTTGAGAATATAGAGTTTGATCCAAATTTATTTATTTATTAAAATTTTATACTATTAATTTATCAAAATATTTGGTCATACAACTTGGAAAAATATCATAATTTATATTAAATCACATTTAATGAACTGAAAAAAACCTTTGAAACAAAGATGAAAATTTATTAATAATAATAAAATTTAGTAAAAATTATGAAATTAAAATTATACTTGTATAAATTAATAATTATGAAATTTACATGATGTTAATACTTTATATAACATTTAAAATGTTGTACATAATATTATATGTTCAATAATTTTTTACTTTTAAAATTAAGTAATAAATCAATTAATTAAAAGTAAATATAACACCACATTTATACAAATTTTATTGATTCATTATATGTTTAAAAGAAGGGGAAATCTAATATTTTATTTCATATTATTTTAAAGATTCAAAAAAAAAATTTCATGTTCATCATAAATAACTTTATTTAAAAAAATTATGAAAAAAAAAATCTTTGAGACATCATTGTTGTCCAAATGTATGAAATAGTGAAGATTCAAATGCATTTTCAGTCAAATTACTTGATTTAAAAGAAAAGTATACATGTATACATCTTGGAATTTTTTTAAAGAATAGAGTATGAAAAATATAATAATGGTTAAAATTGACTATTTTTTTAATGAGACAAAGGATGATGTCACATAATGACAAATGTTGATGCTTTTGTTTATTAAATATATCCCATATCCTTTGTCAACAAGTTTAGTTTCTAACTATATAAGTAGATGAAAAAATATTAGTTTGCTCACAATGCATGCACTAAATACATTCAAAGTGCAAGTACCACTTGTGATGAACCAATAAAAAAAGCTTGTGATAAAGGAAAAAAAAGGGTCCTACTTGTCTACCTATTTAAGCACACTGACCTACCTACCTAAACTTCTAGCTTAGGTTTTTAGGTTACCTAGGTTTATGCTACCTAGTTTAGGTAGCCTAATTTTGTAAGCTAGCTTAGGCTATTAATTAAGATTTTACCTTAGGCAAGATTAATAAGCTATGTTAATAAATAAGTAACTAAATTGTCAATGTGACCTTATTATGTTTAAACACATGTTTACATTTTATAAATCAAATACTTATTATTTAATTATATTTTTTCATTGTAGCAATAAAAGTCATGGTAATAATAAAAATCACATTACTAATGCTAAAAACATTTATGACCAAAATTATTACTAGTGACATAAGCCACAAGTTTGATTTTTAATGCAGCCATGTATTAATAATATGTAACCTATATTATCACAAACAAATAATATGTCTAGTAATATATGCCAGGTTTTGACATAGGGAATATGCATAAGAGTAAAGACTAAGGTCAACTAGCAACCCTCGAAGGAGAAACATAATGATGACAAGATTCAATGGAGGTGTAGGAATGGTGATGGGGTATGGTAGAGGAAAGCTAGGGCGATGAAAAAGGATGGAGTGAAGGGAGATGAAGTGGGAAGAGTTCTTGTCATGTGATATAATGTTGCTATGTCACTATCACAAGCCCTAGCTTTAGCAACTTTTCTTTTTAATTTTTCCCCTTACAAGTCACAAACCCAATTTTTTGATTCACCATTTGGCCAATTTTTGCCACCAAAGAAGACGCTGCTAAGGAGGAACCTAAAAAGTATCATTTGCCTCATACCATGGCAGAATATATTTGATCCACCCTATAACTAACTATCTACTTAGGTTACCAGGGTATCCAAGAGCCCAATATCAAGTGGTCAGAGTATCTTGGCAGTTTTAAAGAAATCTAAAACTGGGGGCATGGTTAGTGTGTAACCTGGTTAGTTTATAACAGGATTGAAAATGAAAACCTGAAATTTTCATGGATACCTACGCACTAGGGGTTGGGAGAGTTGGGAGATGATTTTTGCACTATGAATACACAATAGATTTTGGTAGATATATCTTTGCAAGCAGTTTCTTTTGGCCTTCAATGTCAAAGTTAAGAAATATCCTGATAAATTAACAGATTTCTACACATGGTTCTTGTAGGTAGGAAAAAATATATAAGGACTTAAATTTAATTTTCATTTTGTACTTTCCCATAGCCAAAATTGTCTCAATTGACTTGTGGATGTTGCCATCCCAAAAAAGAAAAAAAGGAAAAAAAAAACACAGATACAGTTCAAAATTTGATGTATATACTCCTTTTATAGATAAACAAATCTCACACAGCATTCCACATGGGCAAAACATAAATCTGAAGTTGATATTCTTATTTCTAAGATTTCTTGTAAGAATTCAACCAGGCCTGAATGCTTTTGTTTGTGGGCTCACTATCATTTGCTCTTGGCCTTGTTATCATTCCATTTTTTCCAATACCATATGTTTCACAATAAAGTTGGCAGGTTTACATCATATGTCAAAGCTATTAATTAGATGAGGTGCCTCCTAAATTTTTTTTTGTTTTTTTTTTGTTTTTGCAGCAAGCCAATTCGATTGGCCATCACTCAAAAAAATTGAAACTATGAAGCTCCCCAAGGTAGAAGGTTGTATTTTGAAGTATTTTGTTCCTCCCCTATGGCACACCTATATAGGTGAAAGTAGGACAACATTTGCCAAAGCATATGGGATAAAAGTGAGGTGCTATGAAGAACATGTTGGGGAACACTGGGAACTTGGGAAAGATATTGGGAACCTGATGGGAACCCATTGGGAACCAGGAATATTTTAAAAAAATCCTTCCCCCCAAACTTACAAGGAAAAAAAGCAAGTCACCTTGAGTGCATGCTTGGGCCTTCCCATTGGCTGCATGAAATTTCTCTTCCCAAAAGAGTTTGTCACCATTTTTGGCATGGGCTAATACCTCTGGCAAAGAACACCCTACCTACTGTGATCCGATTTAATTAGATGAGGGTGCCTATTTTTATTTTAATAATCATCCATTTTCATTGGCCCATAGCAGAAAATTTGAAATTATGGAGACCTACCCAAGTAAATAGTTATATTTTGATTGGCAGATCTCAAAAACAAAAGGCCATCAAACTTTAGAGCCCTCGCCCAATATAGACATTTCTATTAGGACAATGGCAAGTCTCTAAGAGTAAATTCTCCTTTCCTAAACCTTTTGAACATGTACAAATGACCAACTTAAAATGACTTGGTCCCTTCACATGTGAAAAGAGACAATACTCCTCCAAAACTTGTGTTTCCATATTTGAATAAATTTGGTTTGCAAGTTCTCACGATCTAAAGTTCCTCAACCATGATTTCTGCCTGGTACATTCAAATTTTTTGGTGCAAATATCATCCATAGAAACTTTAGAAAGCATTATCATGCATTTCCAAGTTGAACATGCCTCAGTCAAATCCATACCTCCTTGCCTTGAAGGCATGACCCATGAAGTTGATGGATAAAATTGATAAAATTGAATCTGTCCAATAGCTCAAATAGAAAAGAAAATCCTATTTGTTTTTTCATTTGGTACTTGCAACATGCAAAATCCTTGTGTTATGTTGACATTAGATAACGCCACATGATTTTTGGTAGAAGTTGTACCAAAATTCATATATTCATCAATGCCAACATTTATCTCCACCTTAGAAACATTAACATCAATAACTTTGAAGTGCTCCTTTCCTGCATCCTTCAAACAATCTCTTTTCAGCCCAACAAAGGTATACAAACCTTGAATTTCCAAAAGTTTGCAATCAACAACATGACCAATAGGAGTTTTCACCAGATCATTCCACCCAAATTGACATTTCACTGCTTGATTGAGAGTAAGACTAGAAATGTGTAATTTATAGACCATTTGCAAATGTAAGTGACAAAATGATCCTTCTCACTCCAAAGCATATAACCCATATATATATAATGATTTCAAAATTTTCTTCCATCAAAAAAATTCATTGTGGATCGATTTTTGAACCTCACATTTCAATTGAGAAAAAAATTTCAATGTACTTGAAAAATATACATATTCCTTGCCTTTTTGTTTAACATTTGCTCTTGTGGATGGAGCCATCTTCTATACACAAGTAATGTGAAAAACCTAGATGTAATATGGCAAGATTGCATGGGGCTAAGCCAAAATCAAACATCAGTTCACTCTTGCATGTGTTAATAATGCATTCTTATTGAAGGGAAAAAATCACACAACCCTGGCAATGGTGCACTATTGCAAAAAAGAAAAAAAAAAAAAAAAAAATTCCCACACCTCCTCCCAACACCTACTTCCCCCAAGGAAAAAAATCAGCCATGTAAGATTCATGTTCAACCATTCCATTGGCTACATTCTATTGCTAAAACTATTTGTCACTATTTTTGGCTTAAACTATCAGCCCTTGCAAAGAGCTGAGGTACCTATTTCATTTTAATTAGTTGAGGGTGCTTCACAAGTCCAATTTTTATTTTTATTTTTTGGAAAGAGCCAATTTGATTAGCCCAACGCAAAAAAAAAGTTCAAACTATGCACGCTCCCCAAAATAGAAGATTCTATGGAAAGATGGAGTGCCTCCCCTTTGACCCACCTATGTAGGTGAGAAGGGGAGGACTTTGCGTAAAACATCTACCTATGAAGGAAGGTAGGTTGTTTTGTTTCGTTTTATGAGATCCACTGAATCGGGATGCTTCAGATTGTGTTCTTGGTCTCTGTGGAAAGCTCTCAAGGAGGAGTGCATGGGCATGGTTTCATGGTGTTTGGACTTGCGGTGTAGAAGTTCTTGAATATTGAATGATTTCTTCACTGAAAATTAAACTAAATCGTAGCTGAAAATTTTGGAGGAATCCGAACTTGACTTTGGTGTTGTTGGAAAGATCTTGATGAGCAGGATTTAATGGAATTTATTTGGTAAGATTTGGATTCAGAATGGGGGAGATATTGATTTTTAAATAATTTCTGCTGCTGAAAATTCAAATGAATTCCAAAAAACCAGGTTTTGCAAGGAAAAATCAGTTGAGGAAGTGGTAACACTTGGGCCAATGGCACAGGCCACACCAGTATGGGATTAAAGCGAGGTGCTATTGGGAACACCTTTGGGAAACACATTGGGAACCTGATGGGAACTTGAATGGAACTTGTTGGGAACAAAGGAAAAATTAAAAAATCATCCCCCCACCCAAAACTTAAAAGAAAAAAAATCAAGGCACTTTGAGTGCATGCTGAGCCTTCCCATTGGCTGCATGAAATTTCTATTTTCACAACTGTTCATCACCATTTTTGGCCTGGGCTAATACCCCCATTATAAACTGGGGGTACTTATTTTATTCATCTTTGTATTATATTAGATGGGGGCTGGGGAGTTGCATGCAAAACCTTTTTTATAAATTTAGAAAGAGCCACATTGATGCCAATTTTTCTCGAACATTGGGCACTGGCTAACATAGAAACCTAGATTTGTTTTGATCCCCCAAAATAGAAGCATAGTTATGCTTTCCTTTCGAACTCCCTTTACACTTTACATACATGGGAGGTAAATTGTGCCCAAACGATATGGGATGAAATTGAGGTGCTATTGGGAACGTCCTGTGGGAACACTTGGGAACCCCTTGGTGATGGGAACACATTGGGAACCCAAAAAAACTCCTTCATTGGGAACTAAGGATTGCCACTTTTAATACATCTTCTTATGGATGATGGCAGCAAGGGTTTTTTTTTTACCAACAAAAAGGAAAAATGAAAAATCCTGAAATGAAGTTATTTTTGGGGGTTTCAATCACCATAAGTCAGAAAAAAAAGGAAAGTCACTAGACTGTGATATTTGGGTCTGATAAGAAGCCAGAAATATAGAAGGATGATTAAAAATTTGTGCTTAGATTTGGCTAAATCTTCCTTAGGGATAATCGCCACAATTTCTACATGTATCTGGACTATCGCCAGTTAGGCTGTATTAAACAAGTCCTAGAAAAAAACACTGATCTCCACTTAGGCTGCTGCGTAAGAGAAATCCTTGAAGAACACAGCCTGGTCTTCACAATATTATGGAAAAGTCTAAATTTTGTCCAAACTTGATGAGCAGTGCTGAGAAGTGGGAAGTAGCCAACATAGATGGTGAGGCTTACTGCCATATTGTCAACTTCCATATATTTTGTGGATCAATTGCTCGTGTGGAGGATGTTGGTAACAAATCTAAATCCTGTCGGCTGACAAAGAATTTCAACAGAATTTCAGGGAATTTTCTGGTGTACAATTTCTGTCAGGAGTACTGATCAGCGAGGGGTGGAACAGAAACCGCAAGTGTCGTGCACTGACCTTCCCCGAAGGCTCATCATGTTTCGCAACGTTACTAAATAGGTACTTAATCACTTACCACAACTACCCAACCCCTTTGCTTTTCATTTGCCTGAACACAACGGGACGTTATTTCATAAGCATGTACCGTTACAGTCCAAGTAACGACCAGTCGTGCACAGACAGTTATAGAGCATGGAATGGTCAAGCCACTGCCCGTTATGATGCGTAAGGCATTACACACTTATGCACTATGGAATGGTCAAGTGCAGTGTTCATTATGTTGGGTAAGGCGCCAGAAGTGCCCATTGGAGTGGCTAAGCAATGGACCCAGCATAATAGTCAAGCAGCTGTCTGTTCTGTTGGTTCAGGCACCAATTGAGCCCATTAGGGCGGACCCGCTAGGCAATGTACCCAACATAATGGGCAAGGTCAAGACCATTCCATGACACTAAGGTCTGGGGTGGCAGATTCTATGATTTAGAAATAATCTTGCTCATCAAACGTTTTGACCAGTATTACAAGTGTATGAGCATCACTAGAAGGTTATGTCATATAATGCATTCAAGATAATGACATAATCTGCTGCCCCCAGACCTTCAGGTATAGGGGACAGCCCTGCTATCAGGGAATTACTGTGAGCACCAAGGGCGTGAGATTGTAAGATCCCAAGGACACAGGATGTAAGCCAATAAGATCTTTGGAAGGGAATCTTTTTTATTATAAAAAACCATTGATTACCTCATTTGTTACTCAAAGTAAGGCCTGATTACTAAATGTAATCTGCCCTATAAATACACTATCCAAGGTTGTTATGGTAATGGTAGGTATATTACTCAATTAATTGAGACCAGGTGTGGCCTTTTGCTCCTGGTCCAAGTGTGAACAAGACCTTGATGATAGAGCTCAATTGTGAAAAAAAACATTTTAAATTTTAAATTAATTTCCAGTGACACAAAATTCAACATCTCCCCCACCCTCACCCCACATTTCTCCATTATGAAATCACCTTCCAAACTCCACTTGTAAGGGGCTTTTCAATGGTACCAAGAGTTCACCCCAATTTCCCTTAAATATTTAGTTTTGATTTTATTGAAATTTCTATGACAAAGTTGTTCAATATTCAGTAACTCTTGCAGAGTAGGTCTAAACACTACCAAACCACCACGGTGCACACCTCTTGTTGAGGGATTTCCAATGGTACCAAGAGCATTGGTGGGCGGCGTGGCTTGAGAGATCTCAATGTGACAAACCTATCACACAAAACAAACTACCTTACCTTCCTTAATAGAGAGATGACTGAAGAGCATCACTTGGATTCCACACTAAAACATGACGTTGCAAGTTATTAAAGCAAATTATAGACATTACACAATTGGCTAGACAGATAGGATAGTAGACAACGAGAAAGAAGGTTCAAATAAAATGGCCTACTTTAATGCTTGAGAGGCCAGATAGGTCAATTAGAGAAGTATGGAGAAAGATTCGAAAGATCGTTTCAAGGTTTTGATATTGTTCTGTTTCAGAAAACAAACCATATGCCATCTTACGATAATCAAGCAAAAATTTCAGGTTTGCAGAGCTTGACTAGATTGCCATGGAGGATGATGGACCGTGAGCCATCCAAGCAATATAACTAGTAAAAAGCTCTACACCCAGCTAGCTAGCCTCTGTAGTAGATTTTGCTCCCTACCCACCAAGCCAACTCCAGCCCTGTATTCAAAATGGGTGGAAGTTGGATATTTTCCTGAGTGAGATTATTATTGAAAGTCCTAATTAGCAAATAGTAATTATAACAAAAGACAAAGTCTAATAGCCAAAACCATGGTGTTATGCTTTAACCTCAGACTAGCCCGCTGCAGCAGCTGCTCCTTTGTGCAGCTCTCAAGAGTTGCACTGAGAAACTAGCACATCAAAGTAAAAAAAGCCGAAACATTCCTGTTCACTCCTACTCCGTGGAAAGCACTAAAACCCTAGTGGACTGATATACCAAAATGATCGATTGCATGCAGGTCCGGTTCGATCCCATCATGTGCACTAGGTCGGTCTTCTTCAAGTGGCGTTTTCTTCAAGTGTCAAAAAGTTTGTGATTGAAACTTAGAATGTAGCTAGCTAGCTGCATTTGATCATCAGATGTTGAGATCCATGATCATTCTGGGAATAGGAATTGCGTGCAGTGGGTGCACCATTTCGCATGAAAGCTTGAGAACTTCACTCAGGTCCACTGGATGGTCAGTAGACGCGACCCACTCAAACTTGTGAAGCAACTGGGCCAACCACAACTGGACTGTCGTCATACCCAAAGCTCGTCCAGGGCACACGCGACGTCCAGCTCCGAAGGGTGCTAGACGGAGATCGCTTCCCCTCACATCGAAGTCCATTCCTCCTTCCAGAGGTAGAAACCGCTCAGGGCAAAAGTTGTGGGGATTGGCCCAGATGGTTGGATCGTGAGCAATGGCCCACATGTTCACCATTGCTGTGGTGCCCTTAGGAACCAGGTGTCCTCCAACTTGGACGTCCTCGGTAGAAAGACGAGCCCAGGATAGAAGCGGACCTGGAGGATGAGTCCTCAACGTCTCTTTCACAACTGCTTGCAAATAAGGCATGTGGGCAATGTCGGCGTCACGAACTTCTCGATGTCTACCCACCACGGCGTCCAGCTCGGAATGCAGTTTGGCCTGAATTTCCGGGTGCAGCACTAGCTCCGCCATGATCCACTCCGTCAGAATGGCTGTAGTGTCGGTGCCTCTGAAAATCATCTCCTGCAGAAGCCCGGCAAAAAAAGAAGCAAAAAGGAAAACCCGTATCAAGACCATTTCACGCTGCAAGGTAAGAGAATTATGCAGGAATCAAAGCAGCAGCTCAGCTCAGCTCAGCTCAGGAAGAGGAAACAGGAAACTACTGACCCATAAAACAGCTACAGCATCTGCATCGGATAACTTTTCTTCGCCCTGAAGAGACAAAAGAACGTCGACAAAGTCTGATACTTCTGAGGAAGTATCACTGGCGGCGGCGCGTGCAGCTCTATGCTCATCGATAATATTCTGAACAAATGCAGTTACTCGAGGAACAAGCTTGGCGCAACGCTGGTGTATGTTTTGAGGATCGACAGCGTCGAGGGCGGGAAGATGATCAGCCCAGTTGAAGGCACCCAGAAGCTCAAAACCTTCTCGTACCATCTGCTTCAGCTGCACTGCTTCAGTACAGTACTGAGTATCGAAGTCGTAGCGACGACCAAACACGCCACTCATAATATTATTCAAAGACGCACGTTGCAGGTAGCTACGAATCTGGATTGCACCACCGGGAGTGACTGAGGATTCTTTGGCGATTGACACAAGAACTTGGTTGGTTTCAAACTGCCGTGAGGCTTCATGCGCGGCAATTCTCTTTGGCGCGAACAAGTGGTTTGCCGCAATTCTGCGAAGTCCTCGCCAATAGTCACCCTGAGGTGCGAACCCGATAGCACGGCCGAATAGCAGCTGTTGTGCGGATTGCTTTAGAGGCCGATTAGCAAAAGAAGAACTGCACAGAATGTCGCGTGCAGTATCAGGCTTGCTGGCTATCACCACTCTGGTCTTGCCGAGACTCAGGGACATGAGCGAAAGAGCTCCATGTTGTTGCGCCAGTTGTGCCAATCTCCTGTGCGCCAGTCCACCCATCTCCATCAAGCTCCCCAGGACCGGAACACCTCGTGGTCCAGGTATTGTGTTGCGACGCTTAAGTGATCCCCACGCGCTTCCTCCTGGACCCAACCAACAGACAACAACTGCCGACAGGCTGATGGCTGCTAGTGCCAACAAAACGTACCAGGAACTCAGCGAACTGGAACCTTCCAGAAGCGCCGACCGCCCTTGCTTAGCCAGCATTGGCAAAGCAAACAACCAGGACCATGCTCCAGATGAACTCGACGACATATGCACGACTTCCATTGTTCAAGCTTCAGGTAAAATAATATGTACTAGTCCAAAAATCACAACTTCTTCGATGAGAGCAAAATCAAACCGGAACTTGTTTCTACCGGAAAACAAACGTAACGCAAGTGGTACTGGAACATAAGCAACAGTCCGAGTGACTCCCAGTTGAGAGTCTACAGGAGTTGTACAAAGAGAAACAAAATTGGACCAAAGCTTGCTAGCTAGCTGCTGCTCAAGTAGAGCTAACTAGTCCTACACTAAGGAAACGGCGCAGGCAGACTGGAGACTAGGGAGGGGAGTGAATGCGAACGGGACAAGCGAGAAAGCGCTCTCTCTCTCTCTCACACACAATAAACCCAGTCTGAGAAAGTGTGGGGAAATTAAGCCACGAACTTGGCTTAAATGCATTAAGGAGGGATGATAACGGGGTCCCACCATTCATGACTCATCCTATACTTCCTTGGGTGAACAGGACCTACATCCACACACTAGTTCCTAGCATGGTAAAATTGTAATGCTTCATCAATTTGAAAACATCAAAAATTTTAATTGAACTAAATCCTACTTTCATATCCTTGAAATCCTATTTTACATAAGTGGGACAAGTATTTTCCTGTACTTCCATGCTGAAAAATGTACTTAAGTGCATGTGGTTAAACATGTGGATTTTCAATATTATGTAATTAAAAAAAAAAATTCTCTCTTATTGACCGAATTGAAATATCTAATATTCATAAGTTCAATTTATTAAGGTTCAATTTAGGAATATTTTCAAAAAAATGAAAATCCTCAAGTGACATACTTTAGCATGTTTTTATTTAGTTACCTGGTTGCCTAGTTCCGAACCGCCAATTCAGATTCCAATTACTTGGAACCTAACAAGAACTAGGTCCCAAGTTCTGTAATCAAGTTGCAATTGAAACTAGGGTTATGGTAAGATCCGAGAATTAGGTGCAGACCCCTCTTCCCCCCCAGTTTGAATATGTTCTATAAATAGAACTAGGCCGAGGTCGAGTTCCTAAATGGAACCAAGGACTAGAACCAAACCAAATGTTTATGGAGAAAAACTAATTCTAGTTCACTTTTCTTTATCTCAAAAACAAACATGCAATGTTCAAATCCATTTTGTGGTCTTCATTCTTCAAACACTCTTTTTTGTGGATTTCATTTTTCAAACACACATTGTTCAAATTTTTTAATGGTCTTCATTTCTCAATGTGCATGGCATGTGGGTTGTGTTGGTTTATATCTTTTTCATGGGTAAGTCTTTTTCCCCTTTCTGGAGCAAGAAGAAGAGGGATTTTGCAATAGCCATTTTTTAGTTCTTTACTTTCAACCTCCCCCCAATAATACTTTAAACTTTTATTTCAACTGAATTTTTTGCTTGAAAACTTTGTGTTTCCACATGAAGTCCTCGATAAATATTCTTTTGCAGCCCCATTTTTCAATCTGCAGATTAGCAAGTATATAAAAATACCTCCATAATTTTTTGTAAAAACCTAATTTTTGGCTCTTTTAATATGATTTATCTTTTTCATATTTTCTTTCAAGTGCTCCAAAAGGATTATTGCAAATTGGCAATATCTTTTTTTGGCCTTTTTACTTGAACTAACTCACTTCCAATAATCTTTCAAATTATTATTTCAATTGCAATTTTTGTTTGAGAACTTTAAGTGCTTTCACATGAAGTCCTCCATGAATTCTCTTGTGGAGTCCTATTTTTCAACTTGCAGATTAGCAAGTCTATAAAAGCACCTCCATAAAAATTAAATAATATTTAAAAACTAGCTAATTTTTAGTTTCTTTAATATGATTCATCTTTTTTCATATTTTCTTCAAATGCCCAAAAGGACTATTGCAAAAATTTGGCTTGTTTATGTTCTCTACAGTGAATTTTTGGATTTTGGAACCTTCCCTAACCCACCCTAGAGCTGAAAACCAGCTAAATTTTTAAATAAAAAAGAAATTTGGAACTGAAACAAGCCCCATGAAATTTTACAAAACTTGAGGTTCTTCCTAAAACTCAGAACCACATGACATTGGCTTTCACCAAACAACTTTTCTAAAATAGGGCAAAAGATATTATAAACAGGTTTTGATTGTTCTAAAACATAGGGGGAACTCACAAAAACATGTGTACATTTATGTGAAAATATCAAACAGGCAACATGCTCCTTTCAAACATGTGGAGCCTACTACTTAGCAAGGTTAACTTGTTCTTCATAAGCATAGACCATCTCTTAAAAAACACAAATGGGATTTTCAAAAATAGGGTTTTTATGGGTTGATGAACCATTTGGAGAGTTAATGGACACCTCCCTAAGAAGTTTGTTAGATAGTGCATGCATGAGGGTGAAACTTCTAGACCTGATAATATTGATTATTGTTTCTTGTCAATAACTTTATGGAGGGTGGCTGTGAGGTTGGTAAGGAACAAACATTTTTCTATGGGCAAAAAATAAAATAAAATAAAAATGAAGCTATAATTTATGGGGTTTTTAATTGCAAAAAATGAAAAACAAATATAAGAAAAAACACTAGATTGATTCCAATAAGTAGCCAAAAGGATAATATTGAAGGATATTGAAAGATGATTAAAATTTTGTGTGTCATATCTTAATTCATAGCCAAATTTGAGTAAATCTCCCTAAGGATGATTTTCACTTTCCTACATTTTCTTGTGGATAATCACCAATTTGGTCATATGAAAAAAATTCCTTCAAAAACATTACTAGGCACCATTTTTTTTTGTGGCAATTTTTTCCCATTTGGCAAGGTGAATTTTTTTCGAAAAAATGTTTTTCTTTTGAATATTACCTTTTCTTCTGAAAAACTCTCCAAAAATCAAATAGAATTTTTTTAAATTGTTATGCTTCCACACATTATTTAAATAAGTAGGCAAGATATAAGGGGATTTTAATTAGTTTCTACTTTCAGAGCTAATTTGTAGTCAAACTTGGCTAAATCTTAGTGTGGACAATCATCATTGTGGCAACAACACAAAATGGAAAAACCAAGTTGTTGATAAGGAAAAAGGAAAGAAAATTCTTCTCATGTGCTCCAATGTCAACACCTATAACCATTGTTGTCAACACACATTCAACACATAACACAAAAGTACCTTGAATGATATAACACAACCAAATTCCCCCTATCTAGGGTTAAAGTCCCCTTAAACTAGATAACAATGCAAGAAATGAAAATCCACCATGAATGAACATTTTGGTTTTAAAATGAAAGGATTAGTAGGTTAAATGCAAATATGAGCTCCATTGTTAATTGTTTGGTTGCAAACCCTTAATTCCTTAACCAAATGTGAATTCTATAAAATAACTTAAGTTATTTCTGATTATCTAATTATATAAACGTGCACTTAGGTTTATTTTGTGCATTGAAAGCAAAACCATTTTTCAATTGGCACTTTCTCTAATGGTGACATGAAACATCTCATATGCAAAACTTTGGAACATTAATCACAAATCAACATAGAAGCAACTATTTTATATTACCCACACAACATACAACATAATCCTACATGGACAACCATTAAAGAAAAATTAACTAACCATCAATATGTGGAAAATAACATGATGCACAATTATGGATGTGGTCCTTCTAGGTTTGACCATGTCATCCTTCCAATAATAACACCTTGGAAGGTAGCACCTTTTGCACATGCAAAATAACACATCTTACAATCACATCCAAAGTAATGAATGTTGTTTGTTATAAATACATAATCTCCTAACTCAAATCTACAAATTTGAAGTCGATAACCACCTCCCATAATAGTGGCATAATGAAATGTGTCCCAATGTTAAACAATTGCCCAATTTTTCATAATGATTGGCATTACACATTAAAACAAGGCCATTCAATGTTCACGTGCATGAAGCCACACTTTTAGATCATTGAAATCCATTAATATCATAGCATCACATTAAATTGAAATTAGTATCTTGGGATCATAGCCAAACAATATGAAATATGGTGAAAATGAAACAAGAAAAGTATGTTGACTAAACATTACCCCATAACTAACCATGGTAACTATAGATCCCAATTTTTAGTGTTGCCCTTTTGGAACCCATACTTATGCAAACCTTGTTTTACCATTTGCATCATACCATTCATTTAACTAATTCATGTGTTTTAAGATGGTCTTATGAAATTATACAATGATTTTATTTTTTTCACATAATTTTTCAAAATTCCCCATGGAATTGCATATCTTAATTAATGAGTATTTTAATGAGAACACCAAACGTTTTAAACACCTTATCCAAAAAATGCATATATGTTTTTTTTCATTACTACGATCCATCAATGGCACTAACTCCAACCACTTGGAGAAATACTTAATCATAACCAAAACATATTGGTTATGTCATACTATCAAACTCAATGGGTCATCAAAATTCAAACTCCACCAATACCTTAATCCCATGATGAACAATGGTTGTAGATGAAATGTCAATGAGTTAAATGATGCTTGAACTTGATCATATACCACACATTAAGAAACAAATTGTTGAACTTATAATTACATTCCATGCCACAATATTGTGATTAGAGCAAATTTTTAATTTATCAAACCCCAACAAGACCCAACTCCTCATGAACATGACATACAAAATCTTCATGTTACTCTAAACAAAGCATTATTTGGATTCATCCATCATTCCACACTTGTAAGAAGTAATTATTTTCCCATCTAAACTTTTCAACCCTTTATGCACAATTTAACCACACTCCTTGAATGTTAAACCAACTATGATTTCACATGCTTACATATATGAAATGTGTCTTCATATGTCTAGGGCATTATTGCCATCTAGCTCAATGTCCACATTACAAGAATCCCCAACACCCATATTAGTTCAAGGTATAATCATAGAACATTCCAACAATGGACTTAGATATGTAAAAACATGCCAACCTAAAATTGCCTCCAAATCAACATCACCATGCTAATGAACATCAATGATATCCTTTTCATTGAACTTGGGTTCTAACTTAACCCATCAACATCTTAATTAACTTTATTAACCTTATGTTGACGCACCCCCAAACTCCTTAATTGATTCAAATACGAATCCCAAAGTGAAAACAACGCAAAAAGGAGTTAGGATATGTTTTTTCGCTTACAACACTTTGAGGGTAAAAGAGCCTGCTAGAGCTCTGGGATGGGGACTAGGATGAATGATAAGCTAATCAATTATTCCTACGATTTTGCACAAACCAAACAACAAGTTGGTTAATGCATAGTTGAAACACTTTTGGTACACGAATGAACCATAAACATTCTTGGACTCATAAAACTCACGACAAACTGAACTTGGGGGAAGCCACCACCTTCTCCCTTATATTATTCTCTATGATTAGCCATGGGGGCTGCATTTTTTCCTAAGACTCCCAAGTCAAGAGTCCCAAAATTCTCAAAATTAGGATTCCTATCATTTTGGTCGCCTATAATTTTTTGTGTAGACCTCCAATTGACATGAAGTCTGAAGCAAAGTTGTAGCCCTATATGTGGCACACCCCTTACATGCATGTAATTTAGGGAAATACCCGACTTCTAATGGTTAAGAGTCAAATTGTCACTTTGATTTTTGATCTTTTTTTCAGCCATAACTTGTGTTGTAAGTACTCAAATGGATCATGTGAGCCCATTTTAGACATTTAAGTCTCAAGAGCTTTATAATGGTATAAGCAACTCTTCAATCCAATGAATTTTGACACCTCAAATCGCTCTCTAAAAATTTAGGAATCCATTGGAACTTCAACTTCCGAAGTGGAAACCCACTTGGAAATGTGTGGGTTCATTTCTTCACACTTTCCCACATTCTTAGGAATGTGAATGTGACTCCTGGGTTGCATTTTCGACTTGCACCTTTCCAAGCCCCCTGCCTTGGTCACAAGCCAAGGCTAGGGTCATGACATAGGTAATGGCAAAATCATATTCTCGCAAAATAAATGTTCATTTAGCTATCTTCCTTGTGAAACAATCTAATTCCATCAGGAATTTTAGAGATTGATGATTTAGAATTAAAGTGAATGGGCTACCATATAAGTAACATTAAAATGATGAAACTACCCAAACAACAATAAACGTTCCATTCATACATGAATTATATTTGGTCTCAATCTTATTGTTTGATTGATTGACATATGGCACCACAAAATCTTGATCATCATCATTTAGTTGGGTATACACAACTCCCAACCCTAAGGTGTTCCAATCCATGTGAAATTAAACAATCACCCCCAAAAAGGTCATCACAAAATGGAAGCCAAAATGAAATGTGACTTCAACTCTTGAAAGGCCTATTCCTATACCATTTCACCCCAAATATATTCTTGGTCAATTTTTGTTAAGTAGGCCAAAGCTTTGGCAATGTTGCTGAACCCTTTGACAAATTGCCAATAATAATTACACCAACTAAGAAAAGTTCATAATCAATTAGTTCATCCGATGGTTGGGGAACCTATGAAACAACTTCAACTTTGGCCTTTTGAACCCCAATGCATCTAGATAAATCCAATGACCCATGTATTCAATTTAAGTACAAAAGAATTGACACTTGCCAAGATGAAGTTTAAAGTTATATTTTTTAAATCTTCCAAACACCTCTTGTAAATGATGCACATGATCTTTTGGAATCAAGCTAAAGATGATGAGAGCATTTTACAAAACCAAAGCTTACCAACACTTGATCCATAACCTTTTAAAACTTTGCAAAGGTGTTTTTCAAACCAAATGGCAAAAATTGCCATTGATACAAATAATCCCTCCCATGAGGATCTATCCCCCAAAATGTGAAATGTCACCTTCCCTCAATAATAACTAATGATAACCAATTACAAGTCTAACCTATTGAAAACCTTGTCCCATTAAAGGCATTAAAGATCTCTTCCAATAAAGGCATGGGATATTTGTTTAAATTGGTCTATTTGTTCATTAAAAAAAAATCCCCACACATGTAGTGTTCAATCCAATTACCAAAATTTTCTTTCTTAATTGGGATCATTGTTGTTGAAGCATATTCACCTTAGATAGTTCTATCAAACCTGCATCTAACAATTCTACTATCCAAGCTTAAACCAAGGCCTCCACCTCACTAGCCTTGTAAAGTTCCCTAAAAATCAGATTGTCATCTTCAAATATCATATGGATTTCTTATCTTTTTAATTGGTCCAATTCCTTCAAATTGAATGTAAAACATTTAGTGTAGTTCGTAACAACCATTGTGCTTCCCATGCCTTGCCTCTTATGATTGCTAAACCTATGTTTAATTCCCATGCTTCCATAATCAAATGTATTTTGGGTTGGGGTGACAAAATATATTCCCAAGTACCTAAGGTTGAAGGTGTGAACTATGATGGTTATGCAAAATGTGGGTAGGAGCCACATTATTTAAGCACCCCCACACCATCATCTTCCTTCCCAACACCCATACATTCCTCATGGCAATCTTGATGATCCTACATATGCTAATGATGTACAAACCATAATGCACCCCCTCCTAGCTTGCATTAACATAATTGTCCTAATTGAAAGTGCAATAGAAGATGTGTTAGGTGCATGGGTGGAAATGAATGTGTACAACATTTATGTTTTGTTTAGAACCTAAACAAAATATCCATTTGAAGCAATTAAGATCCATAACTTGCCCCAAAATTTGTTTATGGACTCCTCTTAAAATTATTGGCCTAATGGTGGTGTTAATTTGGAAACACATGGCTCATTTTGTTTCATCCACATTGGGTTTTCCATATTAAATGAATATAAGTCCCAAATCATCCTTGAGCCTTTCTCTCAAAATGCATGAGAATGTGAAAAACTCAAAAACATTAATATGATTGTTCATGAAAGGCAAATTTATTGACCATAAACAAAAGTGGTTTGTCATCATGGTGAACTACACATGACTAATGTCATGGATCTAATATGTCATCCACCAAGCATGTGGGTGACTTCAGGATTAACTTATATGTTCATTGGGTCACCTTTGATGGTGCTAGGTTAGTCCACATTCATTAAAACCTATGGGCATGTGAACTAATTGTTGCAATGTCGACCTCCATAGGCTTGACAATGCAAACATGAATTTGTTGCCATATTATCAACATAGTTTGCCAAAAATCACCCAATGGTGGAACATTATCCAACAAATACCCATGTGGGTGCATATGTGTGGTTTGCAAAAAGTTTCAAACACAAATTAATTCTTTAAAAAATGATGACTTGTGATCTAAAAGGCCATGGCCTATGCCAACTATGCAAGACCCTGACATGACCATCTTGAAATGACCAAATCAACTAGTTTGATCATGTGCCCCCAACAAAGTAATATTACTTGTCATGAAACATTAATAACCATTTGTAATCGATGTAAACAACAAAATGAAGTATTGCTGTTACAATCTCATAATGTGACACATGGAGGCTTACTTAACCTATGGATCTTTCTTTACATAATGGTACCACCTAATTAAGTTTTTGGATTGGAATACTATGATCAAATTTGAACTAATGCCTACAAATGACTCCAAAAGGCATAGCCCACACTTGTGGAATGTTCCACTAGATAACCACAATATCCAATGAGTGTAATCTTGGTGACATGTTTTCAGCATTCACAAGGAACTATGCTTGGTGATGACGAAATGTGTTAAGCTTCCAGTGATTGCCTTATGCTTGTAACTTTGACACGATACCCCAAGGTGGCATGGGATCCAAGGTTGAATCTTGGACAATTGGCAACTTGTTTACTATTAACATTGTCAATTCATCACTAGGAGGGTTATCTTGATCATGATGTTACCTTCCAACAACTCAAAACCATGGGAAAGACTTAAAAATTCAACCAACATAATTGATTTGCTTAATTTTCCTAAATGCCCCCTAGTAAACTTCATTAGTAAGAATGCCTTACAATTGTTTTTTGTATGTCATCCTAGTTGATAATTTGTAGTTTCATCTCAAAACTCCAAGGTAATGCCTAATGGATATAAATCAATCTACCAACCAATATGTCATAAATATAACATGCATGACTATAGCTTGAGCCCACATTATAGTATAATTAGATGGTCGATTGGGATTAACCTAAAGGACAATCTCCTATTTGGTTAAGCCCCAAACTTTTTCTAACCCACCCATTGATTTGAGAATTTGGTATGGGCATGGATAGCAATTGGCATCCGTCAATTCAAAACTCTTCATTATTGCTTTGCCCAACATTAGGGGTTGAACACTTGAATGTAGCAAAAACCTATAGGGTTAATATCATGTACCCAAAATCATTGTCACTTGAAAAAACACCATGTTTGTTATGCACCGGCACGACATTGAGAAGAGATCCTGCCCGGTCAATGGATTTTATTCTTTTGGGACATAGACAACTCTCAGCATTGTTCCTAAAAGTGGTGCCCTAAATTATATGAGATAGGGCGCCATCATGACTCAATAATGAGATGTCAAGAGATGGCTCCACATGGGTTCCAACTTCGCTCTGGGCCCTGGGCCTGGGGGCTCTTGCTTGGAGGGTCAGGTGGTGGGCAAGGGGAGGGAGGGAAGGGGGGGGGCG
>Ga0116227_10004002_pt1 | contig 32296 bp, 17 predicted proteins | sample S1TSphgellanicum_FD_89693 | JGI IMG/M metagenome (GOLD analysis project Ga0116227, IMG submission 89693) | Host-associated microbial communities from peat moss isolated from Minnesota, USA - S1T2_Fb - Sphagnum magellanicum MG | ecosystem: Host-associated > Plants > Peat moss > Unclassified... | reverse complement strand
TATATATATATATATATATATATATATATATATATATATATATATATGTTTCAATATTGCATATGTGGTGTTGATGGATTGGTTTGAATTATGATGACTAAAATATTAAATATATACTTTTGGTATTTTATTTTTGATCATTGAACTATTTATCTTGAACATGATTCATATTATATGCTCTTGGAACCCTTTTAAAATTTTATTATCATTCACCATTAAAAGAATGCTTTGGGTGTATACCTAAGGTTGTTAATTGGTTTCATCATGCTTTTATGAAAAAAATTCTGAAGAGGATGCTTAAACTTTCATATGTTCATGTTTGTAATGTCAATTGCACAAATAATTACCTTAGCTCTCCACTTGGCAAAATAAAACAATCCTCTAAAACAAACCCCAAATCCATCAATATATTATTATTATAACTCTGTAACTAATCTCAAGTTTTAACACAAGCCAAAAATATCATGTTTCAAAAAATCCTCATATAATAATAATAATAAACCTATAATAATAATAATAATAATTATTATTATTATTATTATCATTATTATTATTACCTAGTAGGGGCCAAAATCCCTTAAGCTACTGTACTCTATGATGAATCTAAACACAATATCCTTCTTGCCTTGGTGGGCAAGGCCAAACAAAAAAGAAAGAAAAATAGAAAGAAAGAAAGAAAGAAAGAAATGAAGGGAACCAATTGACACCCAAAAGCAAGGAGCTCTTCAAAGATCACAAGCTCATAAAACCCTAGCCACAAATTTCCATATACCATACAGGGCTTTGATTACAAGGTGCGCACGTTGCAGTTGCTTGCGTTATTGTGCCAGAAGCGATGGCGTCCACAGTGTGCGTTGTTCACGCATGCTCGCCGTCGCACACGCTGGTGGCTGATGTCGTTGCCGCTTCTTCCCCCGTACCTTATGCTCTTCTGTCTCTAAACAATAGGTGCGATGGTGTGCGCAGACGTGTGCGGTTTCCGTTTCAACAGCGTCGTGGTGGTGGTGATAATAGTTGTAGCGGCAGGAGCAGCAAAGGACGTAGTAGGTTGAGAGGTTTAGCTTTACGGGCGCATTTGGGGCAGTTGCCTGAACCGCAGCATGTGGATTTGGCCATCACCGCGTTGTCGCACCATGTGCCGTTCCTGGCTGTTCAGGATATGCTGGTTAAGGCCCAAGGGCTGCTCTACACTCTCGCGGATGCGACCGCGGCTACTACTGATGCCGGACAAACTGCCGCCGTCGACGCCGTGCAGAAGCAGAATGGAGACTGGCTCTCAGGTGTCACCAGCACGCTTGAAATGGCTTTGACGGTAAGTGACTGTCCTCTTTCCCTTCGCTGTGAAACTCATGTGTTGTGATTGTTCCTTTTCTTGGTGAAGGGAATTTGCCAGGTTTACGAGCTTTAGAAAGAGAAATTGTTGCGTTCCTGTACACCACGTGAGCTCGTTGTAGGATAATATTGGTCTAGGAACTCGAGCATGAAGACCTTGTTGACCCTGAGATTTTTGTTTTGAAGTTGAGTATGTGAATTTGGGGAGAATTACTCGCCCTCGCCCTTAGAAGATCGTTTCCCCTTGCAATTTGCATTATAGAGATTGGAAGTTTATAGTGGAAGCATGCTAATGTGTGGGGGTTTGTGCATTGCAGTTTTTGAAGGATGGTCTAATGAAGTTGAGAGTCCCATATGCATATGGATTTGCAATTATTCTTCTTACTGTTATAGTGAAGGCAGCAACTTATCCTTTGACAAAATCACAGGTGAGAGATTCTCTATTTTGTTAGTATTTTGTTTTCAAGACTGTTGTAAATGTGGGATAAAATTACTGTATGGTGAGCTTGTATATCTAAAACAACTCCAAGAATTATGAAAGTGATAAAAGGTACATTGTCTGTGGGTTTTGGGAGTCTGGTGGATGGGGGCACAATGTACAAAGTCCTTGGTGCCAGTTTGACTGTATTGATTGGAAATCTTTTTGTGTTGCAACCTGCCATATGTTGCCAGATTAATTTCCCACTAACTAAGCTTGTAGGTTACTCCTGTGGCAGGTTGAGTCGACACTTGCGATGCAGAATTTGAATCCTAAAATCAAAGCTATTCAGGAGCGATACAAGGGTGACCAGGTTGTGGTCTCACTCCAGCAAATTATTATCTAGGAAAATTAACCTTTTAATGTCACTGAGATGAGTTGGTGGTTTTTGTGTGCCTATTCTGCTAGCACATGACCTTTATTTCTGTGCTAGTATTCCATGCACAAAAGGATGCGGGAGTCCATGTTGGGTCCTTTTACCCTTTTGAATATAGTCTCTCTTTGGTCTGCTGCTCTCAATACAACTTCTGGGAGGTAGCAAGTCTGAGTTGAGGATCCTAGCATGAGTGGATCCACAGAGTATGTAAGCACTTTTGATTTCATTGATGATGCAATATCTTACCTGTCTTTTCAGTTTTCTCACACTGGATGTGCAGGAACGTATACAACTGGAGACTGCAAGATTGTACAAGCAGGCTGGTGTAAATCCACTTGCAGGTAAACCTTGTCTAACCCAAGAGGGCTCACTTGCTTGGTGTGCTCATGCAATGTCTTTTAAAATTGGTATATAGAAGGGGGCGCCTCTGTTAGAATATAGATATAGCTCTATTTTACCTCAGGTTGCATCTTGCTTTGTTACATCAGGGCTTCTTTCAGTATTTGGGACTTCAAAGTTCAGCTACTTCTGATACTGATGTGGTGAGGTGAAATTGATATCAGATTTACTCACTGACACATGATACTTGACCTATTTCAGGCTGTTTGCCTACTCTTGCAACCCTTCCAGTCTGGATTGGTCTCTACCGTGCTTTGTCAAATGTTGCGAATGATGTAAGCCCTGAAGCTCAGGTTTATTCATCTCTTGCTTGAGAGTTGTTGTGACAGATAGATCCGTAAATTGGATTGTTGTTGGGCTGCTGTGCTGGTTACCATTGAATGCAGCAGTGCATTCATTCTGCATCATCTGGGTGGCATCAACCAATATGACTACCCACTCTGTGCTCTTGAGAAGAGGCTTTAAGTTATGCTGGCTTGGCAGGGTCCTATCATCATTTGTAGATGTGCAATCTTTCTAGATACAGGAGAAAAGAATGTGACATCATCAATGATTTGGGGTGTGCAGGGTCTTCTCACAGAGGGCTTCTTCTGGATTCCATCATTGGCAGGCCCAACTACAATTGCTGCACGGCAGAATGGCAGTGGAGTCTCATGGCTTTTTCCTTTTGTTGTAAGCAATCCTTGAATCAGAGTTTTCACTCAGAAGATGGTGCATACTGTGGACATTTAATGGCCATTCTGGAGCAGATGATGTTCTCTTTGTGTATGGGTCACTGTTGTTGTTTTCACTATGACTGTGTTTGTATTAACGTATGTGATTGGGTGAATCGATGTAGAGGATTATCGTCAATATTGAGACTCTACCCTGTTTGGCAGGATGGTGCACCACCCTTGGGTTGGAGTGACACAGCAGCATACCTTGTTTTGCCAGTTTTGCTTGTTGTCTCGCAGTACATTTCCATGCAGTTGATGCAACCACCTCAGGTACTTGAATGTTTTCACTTTCAAATCTACATCCACTCTCAGGTTTGGCACTGTGTATTGAAGTAGGGTGCTCCTGGCAAGAAATGCAGTTCATGGTTGTGAACTAAAGGTGACCTTTCGTGAACTCTTAGTGTGCATGTTATAAATAAAATCTACTGGAATCCAGGTTGAAAAGTTTCCTCAGATTTATGGACAGTCTATCTCTTGGCATGGAAGATTCAATTTTCAATAGTAAAATTCTGTTTGATGTGACAGAGTGCAGATCCTTCCCAGAAGAATACACAACTGATCCTCAAGTTTTTACCACTCATGATTGGTTACTTCTCACTCTCTGTTCCATCTGGCCTGAGCCTTTACTGGTGATTCCTCTAAAGCAACCTCGTCCTGTCTGCAATATTATATACCAGCCAAAAGATGGTGATTGTGATTGTGTTTAATGTAGCAATATAAATCTGCTGTACTCAATGAATTCTTCATTAGGAAGATCACATCACTTCTCATTCTATTTGCCAAGTTGAAAATGGTCAGACTGATAATTTCAATGGCTGAATAAAAGTATGTCAGGATATAGAAGTCATAGATGCAGTTGGGGTGTTGGGATGGGACACAGTCTTTGGTGCACTTCTTGTTGGGTCATGTGTTAATGAGCAGCTGTATCTCAGTCTGTGATTTGTCCACATGGTATCTGCAGGAGGGTGCTGCTGGTTTTTCCTGGCTCTATTATTACTAGTAAGTGTGCAGGTTTAGAACACAACAGAAAGGGTCTTATGAAAGTGCACCTGAAAGTGAAAGGCATCCTCAATTACAATTTTCTCAAATCATGTACTGGCTGTGGGTCTGAGGGATTGAAGGTTCACAAACAATATCTTGAGCACAGCACAGCAAGTCTACTTGCGGCAGCTGGGTGGTGCAAAACCTGTAGTGGACAAAGATGGTGGGGGTATTATCAGTGCTGGCCAGGCCAAACGATCCTCACTTCCTTCAGCCACCACTGCAACCACTCCTGAAGTTGCAAAGGATCGTCGTGGTGAAAGGTCTATAGTTGTTGACTCTCTTTTGATTCACTGTACACACTCCCAGTGTATTGGGTGTGAAACCAAGTGAAAGCAACAAGTCTAGCATCATGTACAGGGAGGAGTTGGTTCAGTAGGATGTGTTATTTTGCATTTAGACGGCTTACACATATGGGTCTATTGGAAGTTTATTGTGATACTGAGTGTATATGTGTAACATTACAGATTTAGGCAGCTTAAGGAGGAAGAAGCAAGAAAGAAAGAGGCCCGTAGGCGTGCCGCTGAGGAGGCTTCAAAAGCAAAGGCTGCAGCTGCAGCTGAAGAGAGAGAGCGTGCACTTCGAGCTCAACAGGCACAGGAAGCTCAGAAGTCTTCTGAAGCCACTGGTGAAAATAGTAAGGTCGAAGAGGAGGATTCTGATGAGGATGGAGGAGACCTGGAGGGTGAAACTTTTGATGCTACTGTAGCCAAGGTGCGGACAGCTTTAGTTCTTCAGTACTGTGTAGGCACTGCAATTGGAACAAGAGTGACAAAGTCACAACTGTGAGGTGTTTTTTATTGGAGCAAGGTTTAGGTCTGAGTTGCATTGTGTCTGGATGTGCTGCAGGGATCCTTGGAGGAGGCATTTGCAACCAATGGGGCTGCTGGTACTGATGGGTCACCATCAAAGAGAAGCAAGCGCTCAAAAAGGAAAAGGGCTGCCTAAGTCTGTATCTGTATAATTTTGTGGATCTAGGTTGACATTTGATTAGTGGAGGCCAGGGAACTTTAGAAGTTACTCCTTGGGTGATGGTATTTAATTGTATTATTTTCCCTTTGGCTTAGGTTTAGTGAGCTCGTCAATTGCTCAGCTTCTTTTGAGGGAGGGTTAGTCACATCTGTTGCCATCATGAAACTGAAGATACACTATTGAGGTCTATAGAGAAAAGCTACTAACAGAGTAGGCAGTCTGCATTCTAGATGCAGAATATGGTGGTATTGCAAAAGTTTGCATTGGCTGGAGGTTGTAGATTGCCATCACAGTTCTGTTCTTCTCTGAAACAGAAATTGCAGTTTCAATTGTGTTGTTTGAGGCAGATGCCCTTGGATGCACAAATGGTTGTAAGTCCTCTTACGTCCTCATCATTGCCAATTCAGGAGGCTAGCTTGTTCTGCAGCTTATGTTGAGTTCATTTTAGCTCGTCCCCTGAAGCTTGTTGTGACTTGAATGAGCATACCCTTGACTTTTTTCATAGCTTTGTCTTGAGTGGCAGCCAACTCAGCTTGCAGATTTTCTATAATTCTTCACCCCAAATTTTCAGTAATTCATTATGCTTATCTACTACACCCATACATAAGACTGTCACTGCTAGTTCTTCATTTTAGGTCTTCCCTTTTGTGTTTTCTCTTCTTCCTGGTTCTTGAGTCCTTAGCTGGAAGTCTTTCTCTGACTTCAAAGAAAAGTTTTAAGCTTGTTCCAGCTTTCTCAATTATAAGTATGGAGATTTCTTGATTCTCATGAGAGTTATTATCTACTACACAAGCTATTGGGAGCTGATGAAGTCAGCAGGGAGTCACGGCAGCTAGTTGCACTGCTATTGATGGTGAAGGTGATGGTCTGATACTTTGACTGACACTACTAAGTTATGATGCACTCATTCTTATTATGTTTCCTTTGGTTTTGCTGGAACCGACACAACAATCGCTTTTGAAATGGTATTTTGCAATTGCATGAATGTTGTTTCTGAGAAGCATCTTTCAATGGCATGGTTTGTATGGGAGGGCAGGCTATTCTGGAGAGAGTTACCAATGTTCAACACCTTTTCATGGCAAGAGCATGCAACAGGGACAGTTTCTTTAGTGCCTTCAATCTTCAGCATGTCATGGCTTAGTTGGCCTTGGCAAGAAGGCCAACAGTGGAAGAGGACTCTGATCAAACGAGTAATTATGTAAGTCCTTAGTAGGTTTCTATGATCCTTCAGATAGATTAGACTCCTGGATTTTCCTGTGCACCTTCAGATGCTGTAGCAGTGTGTTTTATGCAGAGATGTGAAACCAGTTTAGAGTTGTCCTTAAAAGTCACTCACTATTCCAGAATACCTGTGTAATTCAGAGTAGTTATGCAGTCAGGTGCTATCATGTGTTGAAAACCCCTTGTGTAGGTGGGTACGATGCCGAATTTTTGAGCTATGTATTTCACAAGCCATTTAGTAGGGGCCTTTGCTTTTCCCTGATAGAAGTTTGTTTTTACAGAGGTCATGCTGTTGCTGTTAGTCTTTGGGTCTAAGACCAAGCTTTCTGTTGAAGGGACTGGTAAAAATTTTGGGATCAACTTTTTTAGTATTCTTCATATGGCCTTGGTGGTGACTGCTTCAGCTAGCAGTTACCAACACATGCCAGGACACCTGTAACCTGTAGCTATATGTGCAAAATGGTGTTACAGTAAATGAAGACTTTGGTGAAGGAGAAGGCCTGTTCTTAGCCATCTGGTAATTTTGCCTCCAAAAGCCCCAAAATTTTCACCAAAGTTCTTCCACATGCAACGACCAAATAGGTTGACTATTGTCTTCAGTAGGACCAATATTGGACCACTTGCAAGACATAATTAGAACTATTCATTATTATGTTTGTTTGATTGCAGAATCATTCAATTGCATGCCTACCCTAACCATCCCTTCCAGAGTTCAGGCTCAAGGGATGAGCAAATATGTGCCTTGCTGAGCTTCTTAACTTCACCACTTGTGAATTCAAATGAACCAAAACAGGCAAAAATGTCAAGCTTTTGTATTTAGGAAGTTACTATTGTCACCCCAATTTGCATATTGTGAGTTACAATATCAAATTCACTCGTTTAACTTGAGGATCCTATCCCAAATTGAACATGTCATGAACAAATCAGTGTTAAATTGTGTTCTCTTACTCATGATTGTTTTGAAATCTCATAAAACAAAAAAGGAGATTTCTGTAGCCATTTCTAGAAATAACCTTCAATCATGAAGTACCACAAACATCTATGTTCATTGCTACCACTATAATTTTCACATCTTCATGTCTAGACAAAAGTAACCATTTACTGATTGGATTACTTTTGAGCTTGATCATCCCACCAAAGGGGTCAATTTCACTGCCTATCAGATGTCTTTCATTAACCTTGATGTGTACAAACTGGAACAGTCTAGATTACAGTTCTACACAAGGGTATGTCTCAAAACCTCAGAATAGCTATCCCCACTGGGTCTGATGTATAATGCTGTAGGAGCAGAATAGCTGTTGTTGGAATGCCAAACTTTGGAAGTTTGAAGTTTGGCAAATTATGTCACCTTGCTCTTGTTTCCAATATTGACTGCAATGCCCAGTTGATTGGAGTGTCTCCTTCCTGGTCAAATAGTGAGTAAAGATTATGTCAAATAGAAGAAACTTTAGCCCTGTTCTATACTCCCGAAAAAAGAAAAGAAAAACAAAGACACTTGGCCAACTATGTGATTGAGTGCCTCCAGTTACCCACATCATTTTCAGTGACCAGCTGACCTGGTGATCCCCATTCCTGCATGCTATAATCCTATCCCCCAACAACTCTTTGCGAGGCAACCATGAGCTCCAACCACTAAGGCTATTGGCTTGATGCTTCCATGTTCCTAGACATATATAAAAGATGGACATCAAGAGGAAACTCTAGATCTTACTGGAAATCCCTGTGCCACTCCTTCAATCCTTTTGGCTGTAGCAAACTGACAACTTCAAAAGTAGCAATGCAAGATGATGTTTCTGAAACTTATCTTATTGATTGTTCCTCTTTCATGACTCATCACAATTCTCTGTGAGGTGGAAATGTGTATATAGCTCGAATTGGATAACATTGTGAAATGAACCTTTTCTAAACAGCTATCATCACTTTCTTTGTCCAAAGCATAATTTGCTCTCAAGCAAGACCTGAAAATGCAAAGAAGGGTTCCTCTACAAGGCTATTACTCAAAACACTCTTGAGTGCTTTTGTGATAGCCATGATTAGGTACAGTTTCATCTGCAGGTAGTATCACCCTTGCAGGTGGAGGAGCACTAACCTTGATTCCTATCGCAATTGCAGTCCGTGTTCCAAGCAGCTCCCCAAGTCTAAGGGAGCCACAGCCATCACCCCCACTGACAGGTAGAATAGGAACACCTCTGCTGGTGCACAGTAACATCACATGGTTGATGAGCGTCCGTGGATTCACATCAATAGCTACTATCACTACCTGCAAACACAACACGCCATAAGATGGAGACTCATGATTGGGCTGTCTTCATTTGAGACTCCAGACTTGACTGTCAAAGGTATTGTGTCAAGCTCTAGACAGCTGATAATGACTCAATCTAAAAGGAGCTTAATTTACACAAATAAGCTATACACTTAACTGTGTAACTTAAGCTCCTCCTGGATTGAGTCATAGGTATCAGTTTTGGAGTGCATGGTTTAGAATAGGATCAGGCTGCCAAACTTGGTGCTTATGGTGAGGGGTAAGGTTATAGAGTCCACAGATTGGATTCATAAAGGTGAAAGCGACTATGAACAGAAGGTAAAAGAATGAAACCTATGAAAGAAGGGGAAAGGAGATGGTGACTGAACCTGTAACTGTGTAACTTTCAACTCCAAGTCCTGCAATCCTGCATCAATATTTTGAACTACCTTCAACTGCAAATTTGTGTTGAAGGTATTTGCAGCATCACTAGGCAATTTTTCCAGAGCGCGAGTCACATTGTTGATGCCAACAATCAAATTTTCCTGTGTGAATTCCATAGTTTTGAGGTTTCCAACATGAAATTAGGCCTTCATTCACCTCCACCAACAACACAATGCTCGACCCCAAACTTTCAAATTCAGTTTTGATTGGAACAGAAAGCCTGTATTCAGATGTATCTTGTTTCTCAACTTGCATCAAAAACCAAGATCTCATCTGCTAACTTTCTTAGTCCATGGAGTCCTAGGACAACAGATTTTATGCACACAAACGTGGTTCCATGAAGTGCATGCCACATAAACTGAGTTGGGCTTTTTGTGGTTTAGGGTTTAAAGTTTAGTGGGAACCCTAAACCACCAGAAGCCTAATTCGTGTTATACCAGTGACCGCATTCTTCTATCTTTGTTTCTGGATATACACATTACGAGGTGATATCATGTAGCTTCTTTTGTGAAGAACCCATGCTCACCTTCAGCCCCTTGATGCGCCGTTCCTTTGCACCTGCTTTTAGCTTCTTGAAATTTGGTTCTTCTTGAGCTTGGAGATCCCCGGCCTTCTTCGTCTCTAGCACGATGTCTATAGCCCTGCCGCACTTAAGATTTTAAAGTTTCCTCCCTCAAATTACCAAAAATTTAGATTCATCACCAATACTGGAGACCCAACCAAACCTATGTTCATTTTTGCACTCCAATCGCAGACAGATAATTGTTATTTGTCATATAAGAACGATACCTCACTCAATTGCATGGCTAAGTTGAAATTGCCATGAGAGAGAGAGAGAGACACGCACACACACACACACACCTGTCGAGAGCTTGGAGGAGATGCTCCAGTTGCTTTCCTGAAAGAGGCCGCTGGGGATACGCACCTCTACTGTCCATGTTCAAGCCTGTCGATTGCACACGCTAACAAGCTGCTCATCGCTTAATGGTTCAAAGTTCAGGTAGCCATTTCAGGTAGGTATCTTGGCCGAAATGGCTTCCTTGCACCTCCTCAACTACTCAATACTTAAGAGCTACTAAAGACTCCTATACTCCAACAAAGGAACTAAACCTACCAATCCCAAAGGAGACCAGATATTTATCGTGATAAACTGAGTTTCATCCTGTTTCCCTTTTTCCTGAGCGCCTCCACTGCTGCTGCTGCTGCATATATTTTCACTGCTCCTACCTGTACAACTACTATAATTACCTCGACCCTTGGGCATTAAATGCTGAGTTTCAACATTTCATACTCAGATTTAATAAAACTTCCTTACTTTGCGGACCTCACTGAAAGAGGGTACAGGGGGTGAAAGTAGGCCCAAAGAGAGGGTGAAGAGGGGGGTGAGTTTAAGGAAAACTGTATTGGCAATGAAAAATGTGAGTATTGCAAAACAAATTTGTCCTCTAAGGATATTATAAGTTGAACCCCAAATACAAGTATTGCAATAGTCGCCCCTAGGCATATTGCAATACCTGCTTATAGATTATATTGACTATATCCATAAATGATCAACCATCATATAAATGTGAAACCAAAAATAGTTTGTAAAATGCAACACCCTCATTTTAGTGTAATTGTAATTGAATGGCAGCATGGTTAAAGGAGTGCAATGTACCTTAAGTTTTTTACAAACTCTAATCAAAGATGGCATAATGAGAACACCATCCTTGCTTTTTTACAAACTTTCATCTAACATGGCAAGGCCATTCGCAATAGTGTAGTACCTTATCATTCCTTCATTTTCTTGCCAAATATTTATTTATTTCTTGTTTTTTAACTCCTGCAATAACAATAAGAATTTCTTAAAATTTCGAAACTTTCAAAGACTTGGCCATTTAGACTTGGAATAAACGAAATAACCATGTACAATAAACAACAATATAGTTTTTAGAACTTCCATCGTTGTAGACAACTAATTTTTTTTTAAATCAGCATTTATTGAAAAAAAATTAATATTTGCCAAAATGGTAAAGGTATTATAGTACCTTCATTGTTTTGCAATACTCACCTTTAACATTGTAGGGGTGATTGCAAATTGCATGTATTGTGTAAACATAAATTCTTTAAGTGAGATTGAAACATAATATTTATAGTTTTTTAAAACATTCATTTATGGCAATGAGTCATGTATTACATTTGGTAATGATCTTTACAACATTACCCACAAATTTATTTTTCATACCATCATTTATGATATTTTGAGAGTGGTTTCTTTTCCATTGTCTTTTCCATTAATATAAAATACATAATGTGTAGTTATATTTGAGTTTGCAAAATTGTTGGTTGGATACACATTTTGGTGGGTCACAAACACTAGTTCTGATTAATAAAAGTCAAATTAGAAATAGGTTCATTTTTTGGAACCAAAATCAAAATATTTGTGTTTTAGAAAAAAAAGACTAGAACTAAAGTTAATCGTTGATTCTAGTCTAGGTTTGTAAGAATCAGATAAAAATTGGGTTTGATTTTCATAAGCAAAACTAAAACCAAAAATGGTATTTAATTTTTGAACCAAAACCTCATAAAAGTAAAGAACTACGCAACAATCATTTACAACAAAAGGGAAAACAAAATGTACAATGTACCATATTACAAAATTAGATGTGGAAGTTTAATAAAACCCCAAAACAATTCATCAAAATATGCAAAATAATACATGGCATATTTTACTCTAACTACATAGGAAATTTTGAATTAGAACTACCCTCATTGTTGCCCATGGTTGGGCCATGTATATAGAGATGCATTTAATTGTTAAATTATGTTGAACCTCTTTCTTCAACCTATGTTTCTTCATAGATTGAAACTCTTGTCTTTGGCATGCACATAATCTTTGTTTTCATCATAAATATGTTTGAATATCTACTTATTACAAAGATATATTTGAATTCCTCTACTTACTACAAAAAGAATTGTCTATTTTTTTCCATAAAAATAACTTGGCTAGGTAAAGCATTGTTTGTGTCACAAACATCAAATATGTGTGATGGTGACCTTCAAAGTGTTCAAGTGGGATTTATTCAATGTAGATTAAGTTTTTTTACATAATGTTGTTAAAGTGACACCACTACTACAATTACACGCCTCTAGGTTATCATTGATGCAACACAGGAAATTATGTTACTTGAATGATCTAAAAGAAATCATAATCATTTGAATAACAAAGCAAGTTTATGCAAGCATTTTCGACAAGGTCTTCCACGATCCAATGCATTAATTTTGTAATATTTGTCATGCATTGTGAGGTGTTTACTTATGAAAGTTTTCAATCTATAACCTCTATGTGATAGGGAAGAAAATTTGATAATTCAAATATTGTATTGTAACATTCTTATGAAAATATGTACAAGTTTGTGAAAATATTCAATGATGCACATTCATGGATAGTGTGCAAATAAAAATTAAATTGTGAACGCATTTAGTTTTTCAATCATATATCCTCATTGCATTGATTAGTTTTTTCTCATTAGGGTAGTTGCACACTACAATCTACATAGAATCTTGTCACAATGATGCAGTTTTCGTTACACTAAATATTTGATGTGGAATATTAAACATAATAAAAACCAATTTAGTGGTGAAATTGTGCAATTAATAATGATTCACATCATAATTTATCAATATGTGTTGGAATTTATGTAAACAAATTAGATTCAATCTCAATTTTGAATCATTTTTTACTCATAATATCCACCATAGAAGACTTTTTAAAAGGATTACAAAGTACAACTTTTATTTGGAAATTCTCGGTGAAATTTTGCACATACAAAATTGAAACATAATTAACAATTTTCTATAACATTTGAAACAATATGGCATCACATTTTATTGCAATTCGGCATCGATACACATGATTTTCAATAATATGTTTAGGGTTTTAAATTTGAATTTTTGAAGATTTTTTTTTATGACTCATATTTCTAGTTGAATTACACATTGGCAAGGTAGTATTTTAAATAATTGCATTGAATTGTTCTAATTACATCAACTACCCCTCCATAATCACATTTTTATACATTATAAACCTAAAATATTATGAGTACTATTGTGAAAATGCTACAATAATGAGCATCCATTTCCTACCATTTTGACCATTTGATTAAGATTATATAAGCAATTGACAAAATAGTTTACTCAACCATTGATGGTACATATGCACATGAGAATGGAATGTTAGGACAAGATTTTGGGGTTTAGGGTTCAATTTTTTTGATAGAGAGGAATAGAAAAGTAGTTGTGAAAAGTATTCAAAAGTGTGTGAAATGGATGTTTTGAAGGCTATGGACAAGACATTGTAACACATGGGGTGGATCTTTATGGTAGGGAGTAGGAAAATGGCTTGTTGACAAAACTTTGGAGTGTGTGGCATGGATGTTTGTGAGGGGAAAGAGCTAGCTTGCACATGATCTCCATTGCCATAGAAAAATTTAAAACTTCTTGACTTTACCTACATGCTTTGAAACCTTTTTTTATTAAGTTCTATTATCAAAGGCTTGTTAGATTTTTACTTCCTTCCCACTGAAACAAAGGTTCAACATGCACTTGTTGAAGGATTAAAAGTTGAGCTTAAAAAAGTGAAAGGTGTCCAATCAAAAGAAAAATTGGCATACAATTGAACTTTAATGAATGTTATTGTGAGCAAAGAAAACCCTAGAATTAGAACATTAATTAGAGTGTTTAACACAAATCCTTTGAACATTATGTATGTTGTACAAAGATGAAAGAAGACAAAGGTTTTCAACTCATCACAATGGGCCCATTTAACTTGAAAATAACAAACTTATGGCCTTGACGAGACAATTATTGCATGCGTTGTGGATTGGTGGAAAGATGAAACTCAAATGAGTCCCAATGTGATTCCTACACAACAAGGTCATGGACATCTTTCAACATGGGGAGGGGAGTTAGGGTGTTAGACATAAGGAAAAAAAATTGCAAACAAGCCCTTGGTGGAACCAAGTAAAGAAAAAATGAAATAATAATAATGAATGTAAATCTTAATTTAAAAGTGCAGCCACCTTTTGCAACATTTAATATTCCTATTTAACAAACTTTAAGAAATAACAAAATAAGTCAAACTTCACGAACAACACATTGCACCTTGAGCTTTTCAACGTTTCAAAATGCAAAGCCTTTTCATATGTATTTAGGGCACAAAGTAAAGTTCACTACAACATTAATATCCAAGAGTTGCTTTTTAGTAACCTTTTATGTTCATGTATAATGCACTTCAAGAAGCAATGATAATAAAGTAAGTAATGAACTTCGAGTCTTACAGAGGCAATGCACACATAAACACATCAAAAAGTTATGGTGCTTTCCAAGTTATCGTGCATAATTTTTTTAACACTACAAGTTTTACAAGATGAACACCACCAATAAGAAATTGCATGAAGTTTATTATAGATTGACAAATTCCCATACTTCTTAAAGTGATGAAGACTTCCCCCCATAGACAACGCAACCCTTTGACATGGAAGCTTGGTGTTTTCAATTATGTTAAGTTGTAGGCAAACCAAATGTTGTTAGAGCTCATTAGTTTAATGTTCCAAAAACATTAGTGTGCAAGATGGTTTAACTTACACAACAAAAGATGAAATGTTCATTCTAGACACATTTGTTTGTGATTGTTTAATTGCTACCGAATGCTTTACAAGAAAATGTGAACCCATAGGAAAAAAAGGAAGCAAACGTTTAATAGAGCTTAGACAAATAATGGTTTAGGGTTTAGGCAATGATGCAAAGAAACCATGATGGGTTTCATCCCACTTTTGTTTGAAAAAGGCAAACCAATAAATCCCATATAACATTGAAAGAAATTAAATGAAAGGATTCAAAATAACCCTTTTCTTTTTGCAAAACAACACCTTTGGTTCTTTTAAATGTATTTGCACATGTTGGACCAAAATGGAAGTTACAATCATTAATTTTTTGCAAGTGATGAAATGTAATTGAAGGTTACAAGATAATTGTATTGATTTTTTTCTGTTTGGATTCAAATATGTGCAATAGTTTATACTAATGTAGCCTATGCCATTGGCCCAAGTGTGAACACATTCTTTATTTTTCACATTTTTAGAATTGAAAATTTTTTAATTCGACAATGTGAACACATCAAAGGCTTAACTATTTTTCCTTCCAAACCAGATTTTTGCAATTTTTTTGAATTTCCATCAACAAAAGTCCACTAAAAAATCAATATCATTCACATTTTAGCCAAAATTTGTGAAATAAAATCTATAAAAATTGACTTGTCAAGGGGTTTCCAACAACACAAAAAAAGCCTTCAAATTCCTATACAATTTTCAGTTTCAATTTTATTTAATTTTCATTGAGAAAATGGTTCAATAATCAATAGATTCCACAATTGTAGCTCCAAACAATCTCAAACCAAATAGTGCACCCCTACTCATCAAAAGCTTTCCAAAGATACCAAGAATGCAACATGAAACACTATGGTTTGGGAGATCTTAGCATGACAAACAAAACAAAACAAACTACCTTGCTGCATAGATAGATGTGTAGTGTAATGCATAAAACATTTTTAACAATTATAAATAATTACATTATTTTTGTTGATTTTCAAGTTTATAGATCTATTCTATTATAGATTACAAATTTGATTGTGGACTTTTTTTGTCAGGGAAAAAATATTTTTAATTTTAAATTTTATTCACATGAGTTGATCAAACATTTTATAAATGACATGCCAAAATAAGAATTCAAAGAAAGAATTCTATTTTATTTACATGTGCACCTAAAAGTGAAATATATTAAAAAGTCCATAGTGGCCATAAAAGTGAAGAATCAATTTTTAAAATCTTAGAACAATATGTTTGTATAATCAATATTAAGAATGTTGTGAAACCAATGATCTCATTCAATAAGGCTTAAGGCATTATGACCATTTAACATTTTTTTGTTAAAACATAATTACAATTGGAGAAATAAATAAATAAATGAAGCGAAAGAGAAAATTCACATTGATATTAACCATTTTAGTACATCCATATAAGAAAGAAAGAGTTATAGATCAAGGTGATTAAATCATTTTTAAAAAAATTACAAACTTTCAAATACGATTGTAATGTTAAGGCTTAGAATTGTGAAAGAGTTAACAAAAGAATTGCAAAATTTGTGTACTCATGCGTGAATTTACATTTCGCAAAATTGGTCCACCACATTGTACTTTCATTTGAGGGACTTTGAAAGACATTAATATTGAAAAATAATGATGAAGTTTATTACACCATGAATTTTGTGAAATTTTTATTTATATCACAAACATTGTATCTTGGGTTGTATTGAAGGGTTGCCAATAGTCTTTGTTGAGAAATATGAATTTTTAAACTTCAAACATTGACATCCAATAATGCCACAACAATATCATGGAACAAATTATTAGAATGTATTTTTAGGGAAATGTTCATTCTTATTTGCACATACCCACATCATTCAACTCATTCGAATCTCATTTCACTTTCTTCAACTCTTATGGAACTTCCTAGTACTTGGCATCTAGATTTTCAAAATGTGTCCATGAACCATCAAATTTAACTATACAAGTTTCAAAATTTTCAAAATTATTTTGTAATTATTTCTATTTGGTTTGAATCACCTACTACTCTTTTTGAAGTGTTGATCCTATCCTACATTTCATTTACAAAGAAATTCAACCTCATTATGTTTTGTTTATAACTGAGATATTGCTAGTCATTCTCCATCATTTGATAACTAATAGTCAAATTAGCAAAATCATTAAACATACTTTTCTATCAAGAATTTTGTTGAACATCATGTTCAATGAAATCACAAAGGTCATAATAAAAAAACCTATTTGAAATCAATGATCCAACAACCACGAAACCTTAAAACCCTAGAATCCAATAACCACAAATAACCAAATATTTTTATCTAGAACATCTAAATTATATTCCCATTATGTGGAATGCCTTTTTCTATTTTGTTGAAGAAAACAATTCATAATTTTTTCACTCCACCTTGTTTGTTTTTTAAAATTTTCATATTTCGATATTGAATGTCACATGTGAAATGATGTCAATAACATATAGATAACCTACATACAAGATATATGGATGCCCATACTTTCAACCTAAATAAAATTCAAAATATATGTATGGTTATAAATAAAATTCAACATATATGTATGTGTATGTGATAATTTTTTTTGTCATCATGTTAGGTGGTGGTTTGTTGATAAAAACTTGGATTGTGGCTAAGGAGGTGGAGATTCAAACATCATTTAAAACATATTAGCATCATGAACAACATAACAAAACAAGCATGATGATGTGGTGAATAATAATATTATTATAATTACACATACATGAATCACAAATTTGAAAATTCATCACAATCTTGGCAATTCATTGTTAATCAACTATGGAATTTCAAATTTTTTTGCACGTTTTGGAATTATGGAAAATGTTTTGAAACCATCCACAATATGACTAAAGTAAAAGGAAAAAAACAAGTTGTGGGTCCAATGGACTACAATCTCTGATAGACCATCAATAATTATTGTTTTTATTATTAAATTATAAAAAATCCTAGCATCTCAATTAGTAGTCTAATTACCTTAGTTAACATAGATTCAATCAAGGTTGTGTAAAACAAATTGATCTATTTTGATTGAAGCCATTGTTTTTCCAAGGTTTGTTATGATTAAAAATATGACTAAAATTATTATAAAAAACCAACACAAAAACCTTGATTAGCAGTAGTATGGTCCTGCTATTTTTTCAGTTTATTCTAGCCCTCTGATATAATTATTTCTTTGAAATGTTGTGAGATTTTTTTTTGATGATTTGAATTATTTAAAAAATTGAATGTTATTGTGTTGAAATTTTCTCTTAATTCGTATGTTTATATGAACAGTTATACGATACTTTTGTTAAATTGAATAATTTAAATCTAGATTTTCATATCACCTTCAACAATTTCATTTCACAAATATTTTTATGTTGTGTACTTTCTCATGCACTTATTGGGGTTCCCTTCTCTAGTAGGTCTCAGATTTTCTTTTCTTTTAGTTTTTGAAACATATTTCTAAAAGTCTTTTGTTACTTTGTATTTTGGTACTTTCAGCAGCTTGATGACAAAACCCACAACTACATCATGAAGTGCAGCACAACCTGCCCTCATCAATCATCGTGTTCATGTGCATGTGCTGTGCATGTGCTCTTCGTAGATAGATACAATCTTTCAAGATCATCTCGAGTTGCTCTAACATTTCTAGGGCAGCCTTTCTCTCCACAATGATCATTGTTGTCACATGCTTCCTTCTCAAGTGTTGTCCAAAATGAACCTTTATTGTGGCTTTCCATTCTAACCTTTACACCAAGTATGTCGGTGCCAGTTCCTATTTGAGATGTTTGCTGGTGGATTTTAGCTTCTACAGAAGCCTAGAATTAGTGCCTATTTCTCTAGGACAACAAACATGTGATGCATTCGAGTCTACTTCTTTTCTTTTGGTCTAAAATATTGATTGATTTTTTACAAGTTTGTGCACAAGTCAACCTCACTACTCTTGCTTTTCCCAACCATTCGACCTTTTCCTCGTCCATGTTTTGTTGTTTTGGATAATGTCTTAGCTCCAAGTCATCGAGCTTAGGTGCAAAGTCAAAATAATAATCAAAGATTGCTAGACTATTTTCCTTATGGTGCAAAGCCTTTGTTTATTGGGTCAATAGTGGATACCTCCTCATCATTTAAGACCCACATTTTAGTAAATAGTTTGAACACCTCTTTGGACATATAGATTGTTTATCCAATAGTTCTAACTTCCAAGGTTCTAAGTTACTCTTTGAAAAATGTGGGACTTGACATAGAAAAAATTTAATCTTTGTAACCAAATCAAAGTAGTGGCATTGTCTAATTAACACCACCTGTAAATTGATGTTGTTTTGTAGATTAACTTCAAATACAAATGCAATAGGAATCCCATTTTAATGCAATTGATTAGCATTTATGAAATGTTAAGTATTTATGTATTAAAAAATTCCTTAATGTACAGCCTAGTTCCAAGTTGTGACTTGCTACAACAAATAATGTAATTTAATGGTTGTAGGATGATTGGATCTTGTTTGATCAAGATGACTTTTATCCCCTAAATGTCAGGGCGGAAGAATTTGGTTTGCTTTTCAGTGTATTTTTGTGTTTCCTTGGTGCTACTCAAATTCTTTTGGGCAAACCTTATTGTCTAAGTGCAAATATGCAAATTTGATGCAAACATCTTTGATGGGGTAGGTGTATAGAAGATTAATAGTGGAACTTGTTTTAGTGCAGTTTATCACTGATTGGTATCTTTTCTCTTGCCACATTGCTATGTTGCTGGCTATGATTAACTTGACTTTTAAAAGTTAAAACCATTACTTTACACCCTCAGAACCTCTATGAAGTACGCTACCATTTGCTACTACCCGAATGTTTTGAGTCTAGGGCTCAATATGTTGAGGGTTTTCTTGCTGAATTTGGTCTATTTTGTTTCAGTGCAACCTTATATCATGTTTTCAATTGCACGACTAATTGTCCCAATTTGAAAGGTGTGAAAAGTGTACACATGTTCAATAAATTTGGGTTTATCCTACCTTTTTACCTATGTTTGGTAAAGGGTAATTTGTCACATATTACCATTGTTCACCTTATTTAGATTGATAATTTTGCAAAACGTATACATCCTTCTTTGGTTGATATTTGAAGTCAAGAGGGGTACCCATATTATTGAGAAGGAATATTAATCTAGGTCAAAAATTGTGACAAACAATTTTAAGACAATTTTTGTTAAACCAATGAGATGGCCAACATGCACCCATGAGGGCCCCTATCTTTTTTCCTTTTGGTTTGGGGGGGGAAGGGGAGGGGGTGTTCCATTTCTTTGGATTTTGGTGTTCTCTGCAATGTTCCTAATTAGACCACACTTTCATCTCATACCTTTTACTCAAAAATGAACTTGCATAGCCCACGGGAAGCACTTTTATACTTATATTTTGGGGACTATTGCCCAGTGTTTTTGTGATGGACCAATCAAAGTGGCTCCTTGAAAGGTGGAAAAAAAAAATTTGGCTGCAAGCACAGCTCCACCTCCACCCATCCTCCATGAATATGCCCTAATGAAAAATAGAAACAACAACTTTGGGTGCACACACACTCCAGCCCCAATGAATACCACTGACTATTGATACCCGTTCAATATGCTTGCCCAAGGTCCCTTTAACCTCTTAAGCGTTGTAGTGATTAGAATACAAATTTATGTATAATGACACAAAATAACTATTCCCATCACAAGAAAGGTATAGGATATTGCAACAAAACCCTAAATGGTAGGGTAGAAATATATATATAATGTCCCAAAAAATTATGTATTAAGAAAAAAAAGACATCTTGTGCTTCATCTTATTTGTTAGACAACATTCAACATGCCACCATTGAAGTAGGATTGCCTTTTAACACAACCAAGGGTGTGTGACTTGACATTTGATCAATACATTGTCTCAAAACTTAATTTATAAACAAACTATGTTTGGCCAAAGTTTATGTCATCAAATATAACTAGGAACCATCCCCAACAAAGATGTTTAATGACCATTTCACTTTGTTGATGATTATTTAATGAAGTATTTTTAAAACTGAAAGTTCAGAATTGATTAAATAAATAAAATGTTGTGTTTTAATAGTCCATATTGTTTCACAAGTTGTTCACAAATGAACTTCAGTCATGAACATCTAGTTTCGTCCATATTAGATTTAAATTAATTATTTAATCCATTTTCATCTAATTGATGAAAACTCATTCATCATTGTATTTAAGAGAAAGTGCCAATGAAAGTCTTTTAGATAATGAACTTTATGGAAATTTTAGAGGAAATTTTCTTGAGTTAAGCTCCCCCAAACCATTTAATTTATTTTTTTCAATTTTGTCAAGTAGGTGGACTAGTGATCATCCCCAAGAGGGATGAGTCAAATCTGGCTAAAGGTCAGCCAGCAAAGTAGAATTTTTTTTAGGATCCTGCTTTGTTCCTTGGACCTCCAGGAACTCATTGTGTAATAATATGGCAACTTCTGACTATTTTTCCTAAAAATATCGCGACTTTTGCACGTTGAGTTGCATTTAACTTGTTATATACCTATTACCGTACCCTAGGGTCAATTTTCACATTGACAAAATGAATAATTCTTTTTTTAATTTTGAAATTATTATTATTTCCATGATCTACTATGATACATTTGTCATATGAGTAATGAAATTATTTAGAGTGTAACCTATCATAATTATGATGATTCAACATAACACATTTTCATAAAAATTCGTTTCACTATTTTGAGGATTATTTAATGACAAAACTGACCTTAGGGTAAGGTAGTGCTTGCCCATAACAACAGCACTGAGCAGCGGCCAGGCCAGGGAGCAAAATTTGAGTCTTTTGACACCATATCAGCCCTCAGGCATTAGTGAGAGCATTCCATTCCCCAATTCCTCCCCAATTCCACCCACGTGCTTGTGCTCTCCTCTCCTAGTTGAGACTTTAGCAGAACACTTCATGTTTGGCTTGGGAATTTGTATTGAGAAGCACTAGGACTTTTGATATTTAGCCATGAGATTTTTCAAACTCAAAGGGCTTCCAAGACTTTGAAGCATTATGTCACAGGTTCAATTTTTACTTTGCGCAGCATTCAGTGGCATTTTGAACGGTGAAGCCCAATGAAGGCTTCTTGAAAACTTTACATGTTGCTGCGCAGTGGCCAGGGTGAGCCAAGCACCTGTGTTGGTAGCTTTCTCTTTTTGAGTGAGGCCTCTTAGTGGTGCCATATTAAGCCCAAAAAATGTTAGATTTGAACTCGGAGACCCTGATTTAAGTCTGGGCATGGGATATTTGTAATAGATTTGGAGATTTTTACCATGTTACAAAGGTGGGTGCTGGTTCACACATGGCCCTGAACAAACAGCTAGAGTCTAGACTAGAGAGTTTGCTTTCAATGTGCACACGAAGAGAAACAAAACAACGCACTAGAGGCTAAATCAAGTACCTATCCTAGGCTCCTGAGCACACGGGCATGTCATGTCGTCATGTAATCAAAACAGCAGGCGTTGCAACTGGCACCAGAGGGCCCGTCATCACCACTAGCACCACCGCCAGGCGTATGGTGCAACTCCCATCTGACACCAAATTCCGTTTTGTCTCACGGAGAAGAAGGAGAGGATGCCAAAGGAGAGTACCTAGCCTGCTGAGGCACTGATTAATTAATTTTAGGAACGGTCAATTTCTTTGAAAAATACATGTCTGCGCTGCCAAAAATCTGAATGAAGAAGCTCTTAATAAAAAATGGTAGCTTCATTTTTCAGTATAATGCTGAACTTTTTACTGCCGCACTTAGGCCTAACTGATAAATGTTTTTAAAAAATGCAACCCTGTTGCTGAACCAGCGTCCATGCTATGGTAAGGACTTACTGCACAGAGAGAGCCCCCACCAGCCCTTCTTCGTGTCTTCCTCCACCCGCCAACACTGCTGCTTCCGAGCGCGCGCTACCACCTAGGTACCCTCGTTTTCTCTGGGTGGTGGAGGAGAGAGTGAGAGAGTGAGGGAGGTGAGAACAAAAAGAAGAAACGACATCCCCCGCTACTTAGGAACCAATGAGACTGTGCAGCGAGCGATTGCTGGAGATCACCAGCGACAAATGCCTTCCGCGGTGACGACAGTCGATGCCGCCCACGCCTGCCACAGGAAGGAATTATTGGTAACCGCGTAAGCCGCCTCCACCGACAGCGTCAGTCTTCGAACATCCAAGTCCCAGCGATCCTTCCGGACGGACGTTACCCATCATTGGGTGTCCGAATTTCCGTCGGTTCTTCCGGTCGACCCTGGTACGCACCTGGCAAACCGGTTGCACCACCCGGTTTCCGGTCTTGTCGGTCGCTTTCAGTAATTGTCTGGAGCAGCGCGCCTCCAGATGGCTGAGGCGTGTCGGCTATGAGTCTTTTAAAAGGTGCATTCACACCTAATAATGTTAAAGGCAGTGGTAAGTGAAAATCTAGGTGGCATCTTAGGTGGCAGCCAATGTTAAATGGGTGATAGTTTAATATTAAGTTAATGTTAACTTAAAATAAAATCTTCAAATTGGCTAAATAGGTTTAGGTCCTAAATGACTACCTTGGTGTTAGTGGACTTAATACTAGAGTCCTCCAGGCCAAGTGTGAATGCACCTTAATCCGGTGCTTTATTTGTTAGCAGGGGGGTAATTTTTTTGGGGTAAAAAGAATAGTAAATTTCAATTTAAAAAAAAAAAAAAACCTCTTGTTTCGTTTCATAACAAGCGCTCTACGGGAGTGTTGTCCCGAGTCCCGTTCCGTTCCGAGATTTGTTATCCACCGGTTAATCAGAAGACGGAAGCTTGACTTATCCATCGGTCCGAAGCTTTTGGCAACTCTTTTGACTGACTGACTGACTAGTCACTAGTCGTAATAATTGATGGGCGTACCAAAGTCACTATTTTTTTTTCCCCCTTTTTTCTCCCGAGTCACATGAGCGAATTGACGATCCAGCGGTCATTGGGATTATCCGGAGGTTAATGCTCCGCAGTTCGTGGAGGAGACAGTCTACGCTTTCGAGAGAGGGAGGGAGAGCGCTCGCACGCGCGCGCGAGAGAGAGAGAGTGTGTGTCCTGTTGCGTAATCTCGTATAGTCTTGTCTGCAGCAACGGAGCAGCAGCTTGAAATGGTCATAGCTTTGTTGTTTCGTTTATTGAACTGTTGTGCAGTTGAAGAGGAGTCTGCAAGTGTGGAGCAGATTGCAGAGAGAGCTTGAAGACGGGGTTCGCTTGAGAAATGCACCAGGTAGACTGGGTACGAATGGGAAGTAAATGCCTTCTTCACTGAGGAGCAAGCTGCGGTCCAAAGAGGTTCCGTTTTTGGGCAGGAGATCAGGGGAGAAGTGGTGGGCGGTTGTTGCTGGCAGGAGGTTGTCGAGAACTGCAAGTCCAGAAATAGCGGGTGGCGTGGCTGGTGGCGTCGTTTTGCTCTCCCTGCTCATATGTGCGCACAATCCATTTCAGGTGGTATCGGTACTCTATCACTCCGACAAACTTGTTATAGCTTTAGCCCACTCTTCCCCAACACGTATTTCTGTCTGGAGGCTGTTTTTTGGGTAGCTGAAACTGCTGGTCTGGAGGAGAAAGCTGACCTCTTTGAAGCACATTGTTGCTCAACTGCAAATATTTTTGGGGAAGTTCTGCGATCTATTTTTTGGCACCACAAGGGTGGTTTCCAGCGCCATCCACTTTCTCTCTCGAGCCTCAAAATTTCCGAGACAATGGACCAAATGTAAGTTTTATGGGCTGCTCTATGTAAAATAGGGCTATGGCTAATAGTGCAGAGATGGTACGAGAGCTGCAGCAGAGCTTTGAAGCTTAATCTTTCTCATGTCAAGTTTTTTCCTTGTCTATAAACCTTCCTTTGAGTTTTGGCCTTGGTTTGTCTTCTGTGATTATCAGAGATTTTGAGGGTCAGGGAAAGAAATCAAACAATGTTTGGAAATACTCAAGAACAGCCAATAATAGCAATGGCCAATGCTCAAAATCTTTTGAATTATGCCACTTATCATCTTACAGCTATCTACAATGCTTATAATGGAAAACTGGCAAGCTTACATGTGGATCTTAGGGTTGTAAATTGGGGTCAGGAAAATGAGAACAAGACATGCAGCATCAGTAGTGGCATGGTTCCACAGATTCCGCTTGTGTCATCTCAGGGCCCACATGCTACATGCAAATGAAGGAAATGCGCATTTGAAAGCTGTTGATTGTATTGCATGAGAATCACTTCCTCAACATGATTTGAGCATACAACTTTGTGACCATTGGGAAAGAAGACACAACCCCTTCTGGTTCTCCAGGGTTCTTCAACCCACATGGAGCAGGAGAGAGGATGTGAGGAGAAAAACCCCAAAAAAGCTGGAGAAGGCACTGACTGGAGTCAGAGTCCCAATTCTGGTGACAAGAACTTTGTTGGCTCCATGTTTTGTGGGAGGAGAAAGCAATTGCAGGCAGATGTTACCAACATGGAGGAACTTCACATGCAACGGCTTTTTAGTGTTACAAATACTGGTATCAATTCTTCAAAAGACCAGTTTGATTCTCCCATGTGGATGCCAGGGCTGCCATTGCAGGCCAACATACTACTGGAGGAAAACTCACGATCTGAGCCAGTTCCACCAGTAATGCCTAGTACAAAGAGCAGTACAGGCACTAAGGATCCTCAATCCCACCATCAACTTTTTGAAGATACCTCAGGGTTTCAGTTTTCTAGTGCTCCTGGTGTAGGCCAGACATTGGATGGTCAGCCATGGCACAGCAGATGTGAGCCTCCAGCAGTGGCAGAGACACAAACCAAGGTGTTTCAACCTGACATGACTTCTCTTCATGCTTCTGACATACTTTCGGTTGTGGATGTTCCAAGAAGCACCGGTGGGGCAATAAGTGTGACCAACTTGTGTGACACTGCCCTACCTCTGGACAAGCGACCTCGACACACAATGAGACACTTTAGTGAAGCTTCTATACAGTGCTTGAAGCCCACAAGTGTAGCCACTGTAGATCATGATCTGCAGAATGTGTTTGTGGGGATAGAGGCCGACAGAGCAATTTCTGAGCATGTGGAAGTGAAATTTCAGCATCATGACTCTGATCCACTCCTGCTTGTCCATCAACCTAACATTCAACTTCCAGGATCTTTCATCTCTTATAGTGAGGGTCTTGAGAGGTTTGGAATTGTTCCTGAAATTACACCAGTACAGTCACATATGGAAAGACAACTTGAATGGTCACCTCTAGAAGGATTTGGAGCACGACCTTGTTCACAGGCCTTAAGAGTGCAAGGGTTAGGGAGTTTGATAGGAAGCCGAGAATTGAACACCATGGAGCAGCTGCTTTTACACTGTGCATCAGCTATGGAGGCCAATGATGTAACTTACCCTCAACAAATTGTGTGGGTTATGAATAATGTCGCATCAATGGAAGGGGATTCTAACCAGAAGCTCCTTGCATACTTTCTCAGATCACTTATTTTGCGAGCTTCAAAAATCACACCGCATTTTATTCTTCCCACCCTCCAAGGGCCTCTGAGAGGCAGCACCAAGATTGCCACTGCTCTGGAGCTCACGAACTATGTTGATGTTATGCCATGGTACCGTTTTGGATACATAGCTGCAAATGGAGCCATTTTGGAAGCCTTTGAAGGCAAGGATAAGGTGCACATCTTGGACTTCAATACTAGTCATTGCATGCAATGGCCCACTTTGATTGAAGCTCTCAGTGAGAGAAGTGAGGGGCCACCCCATGTTCGTCTCAGTGTGTGCATTGCCAAATCGCCAGTGCCCCCACAGCTTGAGGTTGATTACCAAGAACTCATTGTGCGTTTGGCAAAATTTGCACGAATGAGGAATGTCCCATTTGAGTTTCAGTTGTTTCATCAGGAATGTGAAGACCTTCATCCTTCCATGATTGACGTGCGAGAAGATGAAGTCCTTGCAGTAAATTGCTTACTGAGACTGCACTATGTGTCAGATGAAAACCTCAATGATGAGTCCTCATGTCCACGTGACAAAATTTTGAGGCTAATACGAACCTTAAACCCCAAGATCATCACTCTCACTGATGAGGATGTAAATCTCACCTCCCCAAACTTGGTGTCACGACTGAAGTCTGCTTTCAATTATCTCTGGATCCCATTTGATGCCTTGCATACATTGCTTCCACAAGATAGTGAGCAACGGGCTCATTTTGAAGGTGAGTTGGCTAGTCGAATTGAAAACATTGTTGCTTGTGAAGGCCCACAACGCATTGAACGAATGGAGAGCAAAGAGAAGTGGGTCCAGCGTATGAAGAATGAGGGGTTTGCGATGATACCCTTCACAGGAGATGTAGCAACAGAAATCACACACATGCTCAGTGAACATTCTGGTTGCTGGGGCCTCAAGAAAGATGATGATGAAGATGTTCTTTTCCTTACATGGAAAGGTCATAATGTTAGCTTTTCAACAGTGTGGGTGCCTACAGAAGCCATAAGCTTTTAGACAATGTGAACCCAGTTTCATATAACCATTTGTGGAGTAAGATTTACTACTTAGGAGGCTGGGTTACTATGTAATTTTTCTCCTGTGACAACACTAGTACATGTTTAGATTTTGAGACATATCAGGGTTTGTTGGTTTGAAATAAAGTACTCAGTTGCTTGTTTGTAATCCCTGCCTAGTCTGGTGTTCTAAAGACTTTTGCACCATAGACTGACAAAATTTGATGCTAAGTGTCATATGCCACTGAAGGTAAGGTCAAAACTGTAGCTTTGACACCTGGGAGAGGAAATCTAAGCTTTGATCACAACAGATAGAGTAGGCATATAAAGAACAGCCCAGACTGGTATTGCTGGGTGTTTGTAATTGATTGTTACATGTATGGTGTCTCTGCTCTATGCTTTTCTCTGTTGTTTTCTGCAGAATCACTATACATGGTAGTTCCAGCTGCAAAATTCTACAGCTTTTTAAGGTAGTAACTTGATTTGAACTTTTCAAGCACTGTTGCTTTGACTAACCCATTCACAGGAAGAATTCTTAATCATCTGCAAAGAGGTAATGGACAAATCAGCAGAATTATGCTATTAACAAATCCTCCATTTTTTTGCCTTTGTAATCTGATCATTAGGAGTGGTTCTTCTCTGCTCTGTGATTCTTTGCATTGCACTACCATATTGTAGTTATGCAACATTCCGCCTGGTTTGGCAATATTTTGCTGTGGTTGCCTTCTTATCTGCTCAGTTGATCAGCCTCAAAGAATTTTGCTACCTTGTTATTCTAACTTCTTGACAAATATGTATATCACAATTCATGTCACTGAGGCTCTCTTATTATCTGCATAATTAAGTGGGATTTGAACCTGTACATCTGGTATCCACAATTTGTGAACAATGCCAAAGTGATTTCAAAGATCTGTATTGTGTGCTTTGGTTTCTTCTTTAATCGTTGGAGCTGTTTCTGAATGTGCTCAAATGCACTCTTTGCCTCATGTAGCCCTGATGACCAATGCTCTCTGCATGGAAACATCACCAATGATTGCAGGAAGTTATCCTGGATTGGGCAAGGAAGGTGCCATATTCTTGCTGACATTTGGTCATGGAGGGATCCATAAAAACGTTCCAGTCCTCTCTGGCAGGATGAACCGCACACCCACTCAAATATTCTTTCATTGACATCATCCCCCACTACAAACAATTTTTTCCTTTTCTGAACAGATCAAGTTTACAGTCATTGGTGCCAGTTCCTATGAATAAGACAACCATCAGAGTTTTATCTTCAATTTGCAATTGTAACTTCCACCTTCTAAAGTACAGCAGAGATAGTTTTGCCTTTGCATTGCGCCTTCTCCTCAACTTCAGCTGGGGCCCAGGAAAAGACTCTGCTCTCTATGTTAGTCAAATGCCAATGCTGTTTTATAGTGTACTTGCTAAAGACACACCAGGAAGGAGAAGCAGTTGGTTTTGGTTTGGAGGGGGCACTGCTGGCCAACCAGGGCTTTAGATCAAAGAGAGAAGGGTTTGGGTGCAAGTTTGTGGCAGTTAGAGAGAAGGCATCATGTTTTTGCCCCTTCAACAAGCACCCTCGTGACCATTCAATGCAGTCTGGATTCTGCGAGGCCACTTGTGGGCTCAACCTTTGTACTTGGGTTCTCAACTTTTTGCTACTCTAGGGGGCAGGGGGAGAATTTGTATGATGATGGATCTTGGGAGCAGCCAGATAACTGTTCATCATCACATTCTCCCTACCTATCTTGAAAATTCTGACATCTATTCTTGGGGTCTCCAAGTTCCCTCTCCTTTTACTAAAAGAAGGATTTGAATTTTTCATTGCAACATTCAGCTGTATGCACTGTTACAAATTAGGATTTTCAGTCCAATTTACTGTACCCCAAACCTTCACTTTCCTTATGAAAAATGATTCTGCCACCCTGCTCAACGGTTTCTGGTCACATGTGAGCAAAGAAGTTTGGACTGAATAGCATCCATAATTCCACAGCAATGAAGAAATCTTCCATGGAGGGCACCAAGCAATGGTGGTTGGAACAATTTGGGGTGGGTATTTTACTCCAGAAAACAGTCTTTCATGATACACATGCAACATCTACTACCAGTTTACATTATATGTAATTGGTATCCTGCAATGAAGTGAATGCTGCCAGGAGTCACATTGGTTTACAAGATTCTATTGTTGTTATTGTTGTTTGTTGCTCTTTTCTGAACCTCTTCTTTTCACATGACTCAGTTGGTTTCTGAGATTCTGACATCTATATCCTCTGTATACAGCTTCCAGGCACCACAATCTTTGTGATTGGAGTCCCATTCCATTACAGTGTGAAAGACAAGGGACATGGGTGAGTGAGATGGTCCAGAATGCTGCCATTTTGTCAGAACCCACAGCCATGACTGAAGGAAATGGGCCTATGCAGTACCTATTGTGGACTTTGTGATGTAAAAAGCTTGAGCCTGGTAGCTTTTACATGATGCAAAGCATCCTGAAGTGCTTCCACCTTCCCCTTGAAGAAAACATGAAGAAGCTGCTGACTGTGAGACTGCTACTAGGGTCTGCAACACATGCAGGGGACTGCACATTCTGTGCTCTGGCTAAGGCAAGCAAAGCTGATTGATAGTCTTCAAATTAATGCAAGGGAGTGGTACTGGGAGATGAAAGAATGAGCTTGTGCAGCTGATTATGAATGCCATGATAGCCCTACTTGGCTGCTTCCTGGGGAAACCACAGCACAAGCACACTACGAAGCAAAACCTTCTGGAATGGTATCGGAGTCCTATCAAAACTAATCACAATGAAAGAGTTGGGAGCCATGTTGTGCCTACTAAGAGCTGAGAAATCATTAGAAATATTTTGAGGGACTTGATGGCTTGGCAACACTTGTTCATAAGTAGCACCATGGTTTTCTTATTGGTGCAATGTTACGAGAACTTAGGAACTTGTGAGAACTTCTTGACCCTGGCAATTGGAGGAAAATCAACTAATTTCACAATCTTATGGTGCATTCACACCTGACATTAAGTCAGTGTTAAATGAAAATCTAGGTGGCATCCTAGGTGGCACCCAATGTTAAATGAGTTATAGCTTAATGTTAAGTGAATGTTAGCTTAACATAAAGTTTCATGGTAACTAGGTTTAAGTCTTGAATGGCTAGCATGGTGTTAGGGGACTTAACACTTGAGTTCCCAACATCAAGTGTGAATGGGCTATTAGTTTATGTGGTTGTTCATAGAGTGCCTTCATTTACTTCCACATCAAAGTATATGATGCATAAGTTGCACTACTGAAAGCCTAAGCTTGCCCAGGTTTTTGCAAATAACTAAATCCTTCTTCTTCATTTTGGCATTGTATGGATATTGCCCCCATTAGCACTATGTAATGATAAAGTTGTCTTGAAGCACAAGTCCCTCAAGTCATTAATAGTACTTTGAGAGGGACTTTGATTGACTTTGAATAACCTCCCTTCACAATTCACTGATAGGAACGGTTCAAGGGGAACCAAATTTTATGTGATTGTAGAGAAAACTCCACAATAATTTGTTCAAAGTATCCTTTTGTGTCAACAAAACCAAACCCAACATCACGAAAATGAATGCTTGTCATAACCTTATGATGTCATTCATGAAGTATCAAGCCATGACCTTCATCACAAATGCCAACAACTACCTACCATTATTCTTCACCAACTTCATCAACTCCTAGTGGTGGGTGTAGATAAATATATAGTGATATACTCAAAATTTCAAGCAAACACCTAGATAAACATATGCCTCTTAAGTTTCTTTTGAGAAGCAATGGGAAGATGTCATCATATCAACAAACACATAAGAAACATTTAATAATGATAGTTGATTTTAAACGTTTGATAATATGTTCATTCAATCTACAACAAGCTTGTGGGAGTAAGTTTCCTTCTCTTCAACATGCTTATTCATTCAAGAGGTATTGATAACCAATAGATTGCTAAAGGGATAATGGTCACTTGTAGAGAAAGAGTAGTTGCAAGCAAGGTTGCAAGAATGGGTGTGATAGTAATCATTAGGTCCTATAAAAGGTTGCCACCACTTTTATAGTTGGCATCCTAATTTGTAGGATCTACCATCGCCCTTGAGGGGATTTAAGGAATCCCCTAAGGTCCTTAGGGAATCTTTGGCCAAATTGGGGGGGGGGGTCTTGGAGGTGAACCATATTGCCCATATTAGTTCCAACCACCAATTGCTTTACATGTGTTATTGCACATGTTTAAAATCCCTTGGAATACCACCCCCATGTGGTTAGGATTGATCTAAATGTACACATTTGCATGTTTTGTATTGTAATCCAAGCTAATGGTGAGACTAATAATGGGCAAATTGTCAAGTGTGTTAGTTCATATATTTGGTTAAGTCCCAATTAATTAAGGGTAAACCAAATTAGCTTAGTTGTTTGGGTTTTTATTTTGAACTAGTTCAAATGTGAATATGGTTTGAGATATTTTGTGTACGGGATATAATCCTAGCACATTCTACTAATTGTATGAAAGTTTTCATGTGTTTTTGTGCATGGTGTTAATTTTTTCATTTTGTTCTATGGAAGTGTTGGGCTTGGATTTTTACATAGTTCTAGGTGAGTGACCATTTTGAATCACCAAAAGTGTGGCTAATTATTTTGTGTTGCAATTAGGCTAATTGGTTCTATGCATTGGGTTGGTAATTTTATGTTTTGCACATGGTTTAATTCTATGGGAGCTTTGTTTTGATGTTATGTGGTGTGTTGGTTGTGTTTTTGTTTGTGGAATTGTAATTGGTAAAAGTTGAAAAGTGGGGCACTTCTTGGTCTACTTCTTGAATTGAAGAATTTGTTCGAAGTTTTTTGTGATTTTGTACTTGTTTTTGGCTTAAAACTCCATGAGGAGTTGAATGTTGGTGAAGGCTAGAACCTTAAAGTTGTGAAAAACAAAATAT